>LSQX01284355.1_pt3 | contig 11802 bp, 7 predicted proteins | sample 654561 | NCBI WGS metagenome assembly LSQX01 (sample SAMN04489861, study PRJNA283612) | anaerobic digester metagenome | isolation source: 4 biogas reactors fed with cattle manure at either 37C or 55C with and... | place: Denmark: Kongens Lyngby | collected 2014 | reverse complement strand
TGAAGTTTTTCAGTTCGACGCTGACCTTCCTGCTCCTCTTATCCCTAAGTATGGTAACCTCAACCTTATCTCCGGGGCTGAACTGTACTATAGTCTCCTGAAGCTCGGCCATGGTCCTGACTTTCTTACCATTGATAGCAGTAATGATATCTCCCTCTTTCAGGCCTGCTGCCAGAGCACCGCCGCCATCGGAAACTTCACTTACATAGACTCCTTCAATAGTTCCGAAATCCTTGTCTTTGTTCTCCTCCAACTGACGCAACACGGCCACATCGCCACCACGAATTCCAAGAATGGCACGCTGGACTGAACCGTACTCTTTAAGGTCGGCCACAACCTTTTTTACGATAGTGGTCGGTATGGCAAAACCGTATCCTGCATATGTGCCGGTCGGTGACTCAAGAGCCGCATTTATTCCAACAAGTTCGCCTTTCACGTTTACCAGCGCTCCACCGCTGTTTCCCATATTTATAGCAGCATCGGTTTGAATAAACGACTCTATACTCTCACTGCCTTCATATATACCTATTTTTCTTGCCTTAGCACTTACCACGCCGGCTGTTACGCTGGAAGTAAGGTTAAATGGATTTCCTACGGCAAGAACCCATTCGCCAAGCTTAAGGTCATCGGAATTGCCCATTGGAATTATCGGGAAATCGTCTCCTTCTATCTTAATTAGGGCAAGGTCAGTACTGGGATCCGTCCCTACGACTACTGCCGGGAAAATTCGGCTGTCGTTGAGACTCACCTCAATTTCGTCAGCTCTGTCTATGACATGATTGTTGGTTACAATATAACCGTCTTTGGAAAGTATGACTCCCGATCCGTAGCCGACCTGAGGTCTGCTCTCAATCTGGCGCCGACGCTGACGCGACTGATCACCGAATCCGAAGAAATATTCGAAAATGTCAGGCATCTCCTGTATTACCTGGGTCCTTCCACTCACAGTAGCCTTAATATGCACCACACCATGTACGGCCAATTCAGCCGCTTCGGTAAGGTCAACAAGTTGCAGCTTGGCTGCAGGGATCATACTGGCGTTGCTTGCAAATGAGTACGGAAGGTTAGATTCTGTAACATACACCGGAGTGTTGCGGCTATTTTTCTTATTTACAAGATGGGTCGTAACACCGGCTGCCGCTACACAGCAACCGATAAGTAAAAGTGAATATGCTACAATTTTAGTTCTCTTTTTCATATTCTATTTTCTTGTTTTAGTTAATTATATAGTTATATAGTTTGATGTTAATTCTTAACATCTCACTCATCTGTCAAATATATGCAACTTTCAAGCCAAGTGATACTCTTGTCAGATGTTTTTTGCCAATAATTAACTAAATAGACATGAATTTAATAATTACTTATAACCGAACACTTCATCCAGAGTGACCTCCTCTACCTTTCCAAGCGAATTTAAGAACTCAGTATCAAGTTCTTTAATGTCACCCAGAATACCATAAATGTAGGTACGTCCCTGAATCCATTTTTGCTGACACTCAACTACATCATCCATTGTCAAAGCTGACAGATTGTCATATATCACCTTCACAAGTGGCTCCTCCAATCCCAGCTCCCTGGTGTTAATGTAACTGCTGAGTACTGACATACCGGTTGTACGGTTAGTACGCAGGACCGACTCAAGTCCTGTCTTGGCCACCTGGAACGACTTCTCCGATTCCGGCATTTCATTTATGATAAGGTCAAATGCCTCAACGGCCGTCTGAAGCTTGTCATTTTGAGAACCTATTCTCGCATAGAAACTGTAAGTGTCATCAACGAACGAAGGTGTTGCAAGCATTGCACCTGCACTGTAAGCCAAAGCCCTTGCCTCACGCATCTCCTGGAAAACTATCGAATTCATACCGCCTCCGAAGTATTCATTGAAAAGCTGGATGGAAGGAGCATCGGCTAACGAGAACCGCTCGCCGCGGTCAGAATACTGTATATAGTTGAACTGACGGGAATCGTATGGAGCAATAATTACTTTAGGCTCGTCAACAATCTGTTTTTTAGAGTAAAGCCTTGTCAATTTCTGCAAATTGTCGGCAGTCTTGTGATGATTTAGAAGCACCTCTTTTGCATCGGCTTCATCCTGCGGACCATAGAAGAGTACAGTATGCTCCTTGCTCAGAACATCCTTAACCATGTCAAGCAGTTCCTCCGATGTGAGAGCCATCAGTTGTTCATTGGAAAGAGTTATGGACTTTACATATTCGGGACCATAGATGACGTATTGATTGAGAGCATTCGAACAGCTTGTCTGATGAGACTTTGACATCTGACGTGCCATGAGCTCATCGTACTTGAGATTCTCCAGAATCGCTTCGTTCGGCTGGGCATTGAGCATAAGGTCCTCGACTATGTCGAGCATCTGCCCGAGATTCTCACCCAATCCGTTGACTGAGAAGGTCATGGTGTTATCGCCCACACTAAAGCTGTGGTTACCCGCAATTTTGTACTCTTCAAAGGCAATCTCATCGGCACTGCGGGTAGGAGTCCCCAGATATGAGAGATAATCAAAGGCAAAAGACAACGCCGGATTGGTGCTGTTTCCCATTTCGAACCGGAAAGTGGCAGTAACTATATCATTGTTTTCATTCTTCTTGTAGAGCATCTCAATACCATCCTTCAGCATGCTCTTGGAAAGATCCTTTTCAAAGTCCACAAATACCGGCTCAATCGGCTTTACCTGCTTCTCCGAAATTTCGGTCAGGAATGCACTCTGCATATCACGGTTAGTAGATATCGGAGTGATTGCGGGAGCCGTTATCTTATTGCTCTTAGGGTTTACGCCCTGATGCTTGTAAACGACAACATATGAATCATCCGAAAGATACTTTTCGGCCCACGCGGTCACATCGGCCTTAGTGATCTTTGAAAGACGGTCTAATAGAGCGACCTCATCGGCCCAGTCCGAACCCTTTACAAATGAGTTGACGAACTGCATTGCACGGCTGTCGTTGGACTCAAGCTGACGCATGCGGGACAGTTTGATGTTGGCTATTGCAGCCTCAATGAGAGCTTCGTCAAAATCGCCGGAACGGAGTTTGGCGACCTCGGCCAGGATCAGATCCTTAACCTCCTCCATAGACTGTCCATCCTTAGGATAACCCTGAATTAAAAAATCCGAATAGTCTATGCGACCATATAGCTGTGAGCCGGCTGCAAGCACTTTTTGTTGCTGGTTCAGGTTCAGATCGATCAAACCGGCCTTTCCATTCGTGAGTATCGATCCCGCTATTTCGGCTATTTCGCTCTCCCTCTCCTTCTCACCCGGACAACGCCAACCCATAAGCATGAAATCCGACTCGGTGCCATATACATGCTTTACAACGGGTTCGGTCAAAGGTGCTTCAGGCTCATACCGGAGTTCAGGAATGGAGGGGTTAGGCTCCCAATCTCCGAAATACTTCTCTATAATGGTCACAAATTCATCGGGATCAAAATCGCCCGATACGCAAATTGCGATGTTGTTGGGAACATACATCGTTGCTTTCTGCTTTTTGATGGCACTGATTGAGGGGTTCTTCAAGTGTTCCTGCGTACCGATTACCTGCTGAAGTCCATAGGGATGATTCTTATAGAGTACCGAATCCAAAGCATAAAGGGCATTCATTACATCCTGATTCAGGTACATATTATACTCCTCATAGACAGTCTCCAGTTCGGTATGGAATCCGCGGATCACCATATTACGGAAACGGTCCGCCTGTATCCTTGCCCATGAATCAATCTGGTTGGATGGGATATTCTCCTGATAGCAGGTCAAATCATCCGATGTAAAAGCATTGGTTCCACGCGATCCAATTATTGACATAAGTTTGTCATACTCATTGGAAATAGCCAGCTCTGACGCCTTATAGCTCAGGCTATCAATGATATGATATATGGCGAGACGCTCCTGAGGATCTGTTTTGGTGCCATAAATGTCGAACAGTTCCTCAATTTGGTCAAGCAAAGGCTTCTCGGCGGCATAATCCGATGTCCCGAAATTCTCGGTTCCCTTGAACATGATATGCTCCAGATAGTGTGCAAGACCGGTATTGTCGGAAGGATCGTTCTTTCCTCCACTACGGACAGCGATATAAGTCTGCAATCTGGGCTGCTCCTTATTAACACTCATATAAACTTTTAGTCCGTTGTCAAGCGTATAAATCTTGGCCTTCATAGGGTCATTTTTTACAGTCTCATACTTGGAACAAGATAACACACCCGGCAGGACTACAAACAGTGTAGTAAAAATAAAAAACAGTTTTTTTCTCATTGCGATATTTATTTAATTCATCATTCAGTAAAAAAAATTGAAATCAATGTCCAATTATTATAGTCTGCAAAATTAACATTCCGCATCGAAATTAACAAGAACATGACTTTTATTTATGTAAATATCGCATAATATTGAAGATTGAAGGTTTTCTTAAGCTGTATCGGCATTTTTTTGTATTTTTGCATCCTAAAACTGACCGGTCTGCCGCTGTCCTTTTCGGGGCGGAGGAAAGTCCGGGCAACAGAGAGCATTCCACTTCCTAACAGGAAGCAGTCGGTGACGACTGAGCAGTGCAGAAGAAAATAACCGCCTTAAAAGGTAAGGGTGAGAAGGTGGGGTAAGAGCCTACCAGGTCTGTGGTGACACAGATGCTGTGTACATTGGAGGTTGCAAGTTCATGTAAACCGGCGTCAGAGGGCTGCTCGCCCAAGCCGGAGGGTAGAACGCGCGTAGCCTTAAGGCTGCGGAGCCTGTCGGTGACGGCAGGTCAAGATTAATGGCAGACACTGCCGGTAATTATCCGGCAGCACAGAACCCGGCTTACAGGTCAGTTTTTTTATCGCATTATCATATGAAACGTATAAGATGTCCCAAATGTAAACAGTACAACACGTTTGACGAGACCCGTTACAGTAAAGGGCAGTCACTCGTGTTTGAATGTACATCATGCCGCAAGCAGTTTCGCGTCAGGATAGGGACCTCCAAATTGTCATCAGTCGAGAAAAACGAAGCACAAGAACAGGATGCAGAAGATTTGGGATTCGGTTTGATAGAGGTCGTGGAAAACGTTTTTGCATACCGGCAAAGTTTCGCTCTGAAGGAAGGCGACAACATAATAGGACGACAAAATCCGGGCGACAACATTACCATACCCATAGAGACCACAGACCGAAGCATGGACCGCAGGCACTGTGTCATAACAGTTACAAGGGATCCTTCAACAGGTAAAAACAGCTATTCGCTCAGGGACTATCCCAGCCTGACCGGTACATTCCTCTTCAACCGCATTTTGGGTAATAGAGAACAAGTAATGATTGAAGACGGTGCCATTATTACACTGGGGGCAACCACCCTGATTTTCACGGCAGATTAACCTGACTTACAGTAATCTTAATATCACTATTGTGCGTATTGTGTGCTCGATTTCTTCTGATAAGGCTCCAGAATACAGACTTTGAAAGAAAACGTCTCATTGGGATTAACGTAGTTCTTGAAGTCCTCCCACTCGATTATCAATGTGAGCTTGCCCTTTTCTACATCATATCTGTTATTCTGCATCAAAATACGGCTGTTCTGATTCAACACGGGATATACATACGGAAGTATGTTATCGCGACCGTCGGCATCGACCATATAAACAAGTACTGCGCCCTTTTCTAACACAACATCATTGATTTCAGGAAAGTTAAATTGCTGATAGACATAGAAGCCGGGCATGCCTTCATCACCGCTCAGCGACCATGCCGTTCCTTTAGCTTCAATGTAGTCGGTAAACATCTTAACGACCGGATCAGTCACTTCATATGTTATGTTATAAATTGTGTCAGCTGAATCACCACAGCCACACAGCAGCATAGTTGCGAAAACAGCAAAAAACATTTTTTTCCTCATAGCATCTCTTATTTTAATATGAAACTATCTGTCATAAATACCCTGTAATGCGGTACCGGATTTCTTACTCCTTGAAGCCCTTATCGTAATAGGCATTGATACCTTGTAACGTACAGGCGCACCATTCTTTGTGGCAGGAATCCAACGCGGCATCGCCTTAAGCAGCCTCAATACCTCCTCGTCAATAGAGAAGTCAAGACCCTTGAGAATACTCACGTATGATACGTCACCCGATTTTTCAATAGTGAATTCTACTTCCATCTTACCGTTGACAGACCTTCTGGCAGCATCGTCAGGATATACAAAATTATCATCTATATATTGTCTCATTGCAGTCATTCCGCCACGAAATTCGGGTTGTGTAATAACTATCTCACCTCTGTTAGGCGAAATCATTCTGATGGTATCCTGTGTCCTGATAGTATCCTGTACTTTAACGGTATCCTGTGTCTTTCTTATAGTATCCTGTGTCTTTCTTATAGTATCCTGTGCAAATGATTTATGTGCATTAAATGTCAGTAAAAACAGACCTGACAATATTGCAAATCTTTTCAAAAATACAATTTTCATAATCCTCTGTTAATTTATTGCGCAAAAATACTCCTTTATTTTCCAACTAAAAACTTTTAGTTGAAAACTCTACTCTTTTTATATCTTTTTTATCCTATAGTTAAGTCCTAGGCCCCTCATTTAACAACATTTTAATTTTGACATTTCTCGTTGGGAATAGTTTAATCCCGATAAAAAATCAACGCTCCAAACCAGAACCGGACTGCCTCAACGCCTAACAAGCAGGGTAACCACTTCGACGTGTTGAGTGTGAGGGAACATATCTATCGGCTGTACCGCCGATACACGATAATCCCTGTCAAGCAGAGCAACATCACGTGCCTGAGTAGCCGGATTACAACTGACATAAACTATACGTTCAGGGGCAGCTGCAAGAATCGTATTGACAACATCCTTATGCATTCCGACACGCGGCGGGTCGGTTATCACAACATCGGGCGTTCCATGTTCAGCTATAAACTCTGCATTTAGAACATATCTCATATCACCGGCAAAGAATTCGATGTTCTCTATCCCGTTGAGCAAAGCATTTTCCCGGGCATCGTCAATAGCCTCGGGTATATATTCTATGCCTATCACTTTTTTTACGCGCGATGCTATGAACTGAGCTATTGTTCCGGTTCCCGTATAGAGGTCATACACGATTTCATCGGAACTGAGTTGAGCCAATTCGCGCACAAGCCGATATAAACGGTATGCCTGACGGCTGTTGGTCTGGAAAAAAGATTTCGGACCAATCTTGAACATCAAATCCTCCATCCTTTCGTATATACAACTTTCGCCTCTAAAGAGGTGCACATCAAGATCATCGAATGTGTTATTACGCTTGTTATTAATGACATACAACAGAGATGTTATTTGCGGGAATGAATCCGATATATGCCTCATAAGCCCCATGAACATCTCCTCATCGGCCTGGGTCTCAATATTGGCCTGCACGAGTACCATTATCTGTCCGGTAGTGACCACGCGTACCATCATGTCACGCAACAGACCCTCAAATGAACGCAGATTAATAAATGGCAACTCATTATCAATGGCATATTTGAATATTGAATTTCTGATATGGTCCGATATCTCATCCTGAAGCCAACAGGAGTTAATATGGAGAACTTTGTCAAACGCACCTGTGATGTGAAATCCCAAACCGGGCTGTTTTCTTGGCCGGTCATTATCAGGACTGTCTAGAGCGGCAAGCTCCTCAGAGGTTAACCAGCGCATATTACTGAAAGAATATTCGAGTTTATTACGGTAACGCACGGTCTCTTTGGAACCTATTATGGGAGAAATCTGGGGGAGTTCAACTTTAGCTATACGTGTAAGACTGTCAGACACCTGCTTTTGCTTGTAACGAAGTTGCTCCTCATAAGGCAGGTTCTGCCATTTGCAGCCACCGCATACCCCGAAATGTTCGCAGAACGGAATTTCACGCACCGGAGAATATTTACGTATGTTCACAGCTACAGCCTCGGCATAATTCCGTTTTTTCTTGAGAATTTTAAGGTCAACTATATCACCCGGAACAACAAATGGGACAAAAACAACAAGATCGTCAATACGTGCAATTGATTTTCCCTCGGCCCCGACATCGGTTATGGTTACATTTTCGATTACAGGCTTTTCGCGGCGTTTTCTAGACATAACAATTCGTTTGGAGAGGCAAATTTAGTGAAAATGACGGTTAAAATCCAAAAGACTGAAACCATTTTGATTACTGTTCTTTTTTGTTTAATTTTGCGAAAATTTTGATCAACCTATATAAATATCAAGATTTTACTATGATGAATGCATTGATTGTAGTGCTAGTGCTTTTGCTTGCCATCTCTCTGTTTATATCCGGCAAGATCCGCTCCGATATTGTGGCATTGGGAGCTTTGATAACTTTAATGCTTTTTGGTATTCTCACACCGACCGAAGCCTTATCCGGTTTTTCCAGCTCAATTGTTGTCATGATGATAGCCCTATTTATTGTTGGCGGAGGGATCTTTCAAACCGGATTGGCTAATATAATAAGTAGCAGAATACTGAAGCTGGCAGGTAACAAACCCTTTGTTTTGTATTTATTGGTGATGCTTACCACGGTTGCCATAGGGGCATTCGTGAGTAACACCGGCACTGTGGCAGTAATGCTTCCCATAGTGGTTTCCCTGGTAGCAGGAGCAAAAATCAGTGCGAGCCGCTTGTTGATGCCGCTGGCATTTGCAAGCAGCTTGGGTGGTATGATGACCCTTATCGGTACTCCTCCCAACCTGATAATAAACGAAGAACTTATTAAAAATGGCTATGAATCCTTGTCATTCTTTTCGTTTTCATCGGTAGGTATAATATTAGTGGTACTGGGCATAATTGTCATTTGGCCTTTGAGCAATCTCTTCCTTTCAAAAGACAATGTCGAACAGAAGGAGTCAAACAATGGCAGTAAATCAACCAAAGAATTGACGAAGGAGTATCAAATTTCGGAAAATCTCTATCGTTTGAGAGTTAGAAAAGGTTCGCCTCTGGTATATAAGAGCTCTCAGGAGTTGGATATAGCCAATAACTACAATATCAGCATACTTGAAATCAGAAGGAAAGAAGAGGGGAAAAAGACTCTTTTTTCAAAAAGCGTAAGTCATAGTATGGCTGCATCTACCACCATTATACATGCTCAGGATGTCCTGTATGTAATGGGAGAATTTGAGGATGTCAAGCAGTTTGCCGAAGAGTGTGAATTGGCTTGGGTTGAAGTAAAAGACGGTGAAGAGGGTATTCCTTCATCGGATGATTTTGCAGAAGGCGACATTGGGATTATCGAAGTGGTGGTGCTTTCAAACTCTTCACTGGTTAACCAAAAGGTGATGGATTCAGGTTTCAGGGAAAAGTATAGAGCTAATATCTTAGGAATACAACGAAGACAAAACTATATACTCAATGACCTGAAGAATGAGAAAATCCTTTCGGGCGACGTGCTGCTGGTCCAAGGAAATTGGAAAAATATCAAAATGCTTAGGGAAAAGAGAAATGAACTGGTTATTATAGGTCACCCCGATCAGGAGGTATCCAAGTCGCGTATAGTACATAAAGCGCCTTTGGCAGGACTGATTCTTGTAGCCATGGTGTTGTCTATGGCATTTGATCTTCTTCCGGCTGTTACTTCGGTAATGCTTGCCGCCATATTGATGATTCTGACAGGCTGCCTGCATAATGTAGAAGAGGCTTATAAAACCATAAATTGGGAAAGTATAGTGCTGATTGGGGCCATGCTTCCGATGTCAATTGCGCTTGAGAATACAGGGATAGCTGCAATGGTTGCCGATTTTCTGGTTACCGAATTAGGGGCGAAGGGACCGATTTTCCTGCTTGCGGGTATTTATCTGGGCACCTCCCTATTGACCATGTTCATAAGTAATTCGGCTACGGCTGTACTTTTTGCACCTATTGCAATGCAGTCTGCCATTACGATGGGCATCAGTCCTTACCCTTTGCTTTTTGCAGTTACCGTTGCAGCCAGTATGTGTTTTGCAAGTCCTTTTTCTACACCGCCTAATGCTTTGGTTATGTCGGCCGGAAGATATAAGTTTCTTGACTATGTTAAAGTAGGTCTGCCAACACAGATAATCTTTGCAATTGTAATGATTTTTGTTTTGCCGTTAATTTGGCCCTTCTGATACTTTTTTCAAATAAATAATGCGTCTTCTTGTGCAGGCCACAAGTTGAATCTGCTCTGCAATGTATATAAATACCACATAAATACTTAGTATTTTACAATAAAAATGAGTACCTTTGCACTCGGTTTTTAGAATAAGAAATAAACAACACCCGATCAAATCAAATAATCAATATTTTTAACTGTTATTTATGAACGAAAAAAGAGTTTACAAGTTCGGAAACGGACAGGCCGAGGGAAATGCGAAGATGCGTAATCTGCTTGGTGGCAAGGGCGCTAATCTTGCCGAAATGAATTTGCTTGGTGTACCGGTACCTCCGGGTTTTACAATTACCACCGATGTTTGCACTGAATTCTATGAGATCGGTCGTGACAAAGTTGTAGCCCTGCTTAAAGACGAAGTAGAGGAGGCAATACACTTCATAGAGAAACTTATGAACTCTAAGTTCGGTGATGTTGAGAATCCGTTGCTCTTATCGGTACGTTCAGGTGCACGTGCCTCAATGCCGGGCATGATGGATACCATTCTGAACCTCGGACTCAATGACGAGGCTGTGGAAGGTCTTGCACGCAAGACAAACAATCCACATTTTGCTTGGGACAGCTATCGCCGTTTTATCCAAATGTACGGTGACGTAGTTCTGGGTATGAAGCCGGTAAATAAACTTGATATTGATCCTTTCGAGGCTATTATAGACCAGGTCAAGAAAGAGAGCGGTGTACTTATGGACCAGGATCTGAGTGTGGATGACCTTAAGAGACTGGTTAAACTCTTCAAGGCCACAGTCAAGGAGCATACGGGACATGACTTCCCGGAATGTGCCATGGAACAGCTTTGGGGCGCCATTTGCGCAGTATTCGGCTCATGGCATAACGATCGTGCCATACTCTACCGCAAGATGGAAGGAATACCCGATGAATGGGGTACAGCCGTAACGGTAATGGCAATGGTGTTCGGAAATATGGGTAACACATCGGCCACAGGCGTATGCTTCAGCCGTAATGCCGCTACCGGTGAAAACGTTTTCAACGGTGAATATCTGATAAATGCACAGGGTGAAGACGTCGTGGCAGGTATCCGTAATCCGCAGCAGATAACCATCGAGGATTCCAAGCGCTGGGCCGTTCTGGCAGAAGTATCCGAGGAGGAGCGCAAGGCAAAATATCCTTCAATGGAAGAGGTTATGCCTGAAATGTATAAAGAACTTTACGCTTTGCAAAACAAACTTGAGAAGCACTACCGTGATATGCAGGATATGGAGTTCACGGTTCAGGAGGGTAAGCTTTGGTTCCTGCAGACACGTAGCGGCAAGCGCACAGGTACAGCTATGGTAAAGATTGCCATGGACATGATGCACGAGGGTCTGATTGACGAAAAAACCGTACTACAGCGTTGCGATCCTCAGAAACTTGACGAACTGCTCCACCCCGTCTTCGACAACAAGGTAATGAAAGATGCAAAGTTGCTGACCACAGGTCTGCCCGCATCGCCGGGAGCAGCTTCCGGTCAGATAGTATTCAATGCCGAAGATGCTGAGGCTTGGCAAAAGAACGGACACAAGGTTATTATGGTCCGTATAGAGACCTCACCTGAGGATCTGGCCGGAATGGCAGCCGCCGAGGGTATCCTTACCAGTCGTGGCGGTATGACCAGCCATGCAGCAGTTGTGGCGCGCGGTATGGGTAAATGTTGTGTGTCAGGCGCAGG
>LSQX01251014.1_pt1 | contig 11802 bp, 20 predicted proteins | sample 654561 | NCBI WGS metagenome assembly LSQX01 (sample SAMN04489861, study PRJNA283612) | anaerobic digester metagenome | isolation source: 4 biogas reactors fed with cattle manure at either 37C or 55C with and... | place: Denmark: Kongens Lyngby | collected 2014 | reverse complement strand
CACCCGGTGGCGTTGTTAAAAAAGGTGACATCGTAAAGGCTGTTGTTGTTCGAACAAAACATGGGATTCACAGAAACGACGGAATCTATGTTCGCTTCGATGACAATGCAGGAGTCATTATCAAAGAAGACCTTAACCCCGTTGGAACCCGTATTTTCGGACCGGTAGCGCGAGAGCTTCGTGGAAAAAAATTCCAAAAGATACTCTCTCTAGCTCCGGAAGTGCTCTAGGAGGTCGACATTGAGAATTAAAAAAGGCGATACAGTAAAAGTTATCGCAGGAAAAGATAAAGGTAAAACAGGTGAAGTACTTGCAGTCTACCCAAAAGAACAAAGACTTATTGTTTCGGGCTGTAATATGATCACCAAGCACCAGAAACCCAATGCAAGGGATAATACCGGTGGAATTATTCACAAGGAAGCTCCCTTTCATATTTCTAACGTCATGTACTATGACAAATCGAGAAAAACAGCTTCAAGACTTCGCTACAAATTATTGGAAGATGGAAAAAAAGTACGTGTTTCAGTAAAAACCGGCGAGACACTGGACTAATCAGGAGGAACCATGGCAAGATTAAAAGAAAAATATAAAGACGTCGTGAGTCCGGCTCTGATGGAGAAATTCAATTATCGTTCAGTGATGGAAATCCCAAAACTAGATAAAATTGTTATCAATATGGGCATCGGAGAAGCCAAGGAAAACACTAAAGTTCTTCAAAGTGCCATAGATGAAATCAAAAAGATTACAGGGCAACAGCCTATTGTAATAAAGGCAAAAAAGAGCGTTGCAAACTTTAAGGTTCGTGAAGGAATGAATATTGGACTGGTTGTCACTCTAAGGGGTGAACGCATGTACGAATTCCTAGACCGATTTATAAGCATTGCTCTACCCAGGGTGAGAGACTTTCGTGGTCTTAACCCAAATAGCTTTGACGGCCGTGGCAATTACTCTATGGGAGTAAGGGAACAACTTATATTCCCAGAAATCCGCTACGATGATGTTGATGCTGTTCGAGGTATGGATGTTGTCTTTGTAACAACGGCAAAGACCGATGAAGAAGGTAGAGAACTTTTAACCCAACTCGGTCTACCCTACAAGAAATAGGAGGATTAGGTGGCAAAAAAATCATTACGTATAAAACAAGCTAGAACACCCAAATATAGCACTCGTGGCTATACGCGCTGCAGTATTTGCGGACGTCCTCATTCTGTGTTGAGAAAATTTGGCATTTGCAGAATATGCTTCCGAGAACTGGCCTATAAGGGAGAACTCCCAGGTGTTCGTAAAGCCAGTTGGTAGGAAAGGAGAATAATAATGAACATAACTGATCCTATTGCGGATATGCTCACACGCATCCGTAATGCAAATAAAGAGCATCATGCTTCTGTTGAGATTCCTTCATCAAACATGAAGGTAGCTATCGCCAAAATTCTCTTGGATGAAGGCTTTATAAAAGGCTACGAGACGATCGAAGATGACAAGCAAGGTGTCCTTAAAATTGAGCTTAAATATTCCCGCAATAAAGAACGCGTAATTCGCGGTCTAAAAAGAATTTCTAAGCCAGGCCTTCGCGTTTACGCGAAAAACGATGAAATCCCTACCGTCCTAGGTGGACTGGGCATTTCTGTGATTTCATCAAGCCGTGGCATTATTACCGATAAAGAAGCAAGAAAATACGGCGTAGGTGGCGAAGTCATCTGCTACGTCTGGTAAGGGAGGAAGATATGTCAAGAATTGGAAAAATGCCTATCGTTCTGCCTGCCGGTGTCGAGGCAACCGTAAACAACCATGTTATCGAAGTCAAAGGACCTAAGGGAGTACTTCGCCAGGAAATCGACCCAGCCATCAGTGTTGAGCAGGTTGAAAGCGAACTTTTGGTAAAGCGCCCTAACGACAATAAGCGCAACCGCAGTCTCCATGGTCTTTATCGCTCCCTGATCCAAAATATGGTTACCGGTGTTAGCGAAGGCTATGAAAAGAAACTCCGTATAGAAGGAGTAGGATACAGAGCCAATAAAGAAGGCAATAAACTGAACCTTCAACTGGGCTATTCCCATCCTATACAAATGGAAGATCCCGAAGGGATTACTGTGGAAGTACCCACACAAACTGAGATTATTATTCGCGGTATTAACCGCCAGCAAGTTGGAAACTACGCTGCGAAGATTCGCGCATGGAGAGAGCCTGAACCCTATAAAGGAAAAGGCATTCGTTATCATGACGAGATTGTTCGCCGTAAAGAAGGCAAAGCTGGGAAGAAATAGAAAGGAGTAGGCTATGAGAAAAGAAATTAATCGTAATAAATCAAGACTGCATCGCCATAAGCGTGTACGCGGAAAAATTAGTGGCACTCCTGAGGTTCCTAGACTCTGTGTCTTCCGCTCTAATAAATATATTTATGCTCAGATCATCGATGATGTCCAGGGCACAACCCTTGTTAGTGCTTCCAGTATGGATCCTGAAGTAAAAGCTGATTTCTCAACAGGTGCCAATAAAGAAGCTGCTAAAGCTGTGGGTCAACTCATCGGAAAAAAGGCAATGGAAAAAGGAATTACGAAGATTGTCTTTGATCGTGGAGGCTACATCTACCATGGCCGTGTTAAGGAACTTGCCGAAGGCGCAAGAGAATCCGGACTACAGTTTTAGGAGGATAAGGTGAGAGATAAACGAGAAGTCAAATCAGAATTCGAAGAGCAAGTCGTTTACATTAACCGTGTTACCAAAGTCGTTAAAGGCGGAAGAAACTTCCGATTTACCGCTCTGGTAGTTGTCGGTGATGGTAAAGGACGTGTCGGTGTTGGTACCGGAAAAGCTCTTGAAGTCCCTGCTGCCATTCGCAAAGCTGTAACCAACGCTAAAAAGAATGTCGTTCATGTTCCTTTGCTGGGTACAACGGTACCCCACGCAGTTAAAGGACGAAGCGGCAGCGGACGAGTCATCATTATGCCGGCCCCAAAGGGTACCGGTGTTATTGCTGGAGGTCCGGTGCGAAGCGTACTTCAACTTGCCGGTTATGCCGACGTAAGAGCGAAAAGCCTTGGATCCAATAATCCTAAGAATATGGTCGATGCGACCATGGATGGACTCCTAAATCTTTCCACTCTGAAAAAAGTTGCAGAACTTCGTGGAAAGACAACTAGAGAAATCCTCGGCAGGGAGGACTAAAATGAAACAACTTAAAATCAAATTGATTTGTAGTACTATTGGATCAAAACCCGTCCATCGAAAAAATGTGGAAGCCCTGGGCCTGAAGAAAATCGGACAAGAAGTTCTTCGTCAGGACACACCCATTATTCGTGGCATGATTGCAAAATGCTCGCACCTACTCAGTGTTGAAGAATTGGACTAGGAGGACAGGAATGAAATTATTTGAATTAAAGCCAGCTCCTGGCTCAAAAAAAGGAAAACGTCGTGTAGGTCGTGGACAAGGTTCCGGCCTTGGCAAGACTTCAGGACGTGGTCACAATGGACAAAATTCACGTTCCGGTGGTGGCGTGCGTATAGGGTTTGAGGGTGGACAACTGCCCATTTACCGTAGACTCCCCAAGAGGGGCTTTAGCAATGAGCGTTTTGAAACACGCTATGCCATTGTTAATTTGTCCCAACTGGAGAATCTAGAAGAAAGCACGATTACCCCTGAACTTCTTTTAGAAAAAAGAATTATCAGGAAAATACTTGATGGTTTAAAAGTACTGGGCGAAGGCGAGATCAGCCGTGCAATAGATGTTCATGCGCATAAGTTCTCTGCTTCAGCCGTTGAAAAGATTGAGAAGGCCGGCGGAAAAGTTGAGGTGATCTAATGCTGGATACGCTAAAGAAAGCCTGGAATATTCCCGATTTACGTAAAAAGATTATCTACACCTTTGTGATGCTAATCATATTTCGAATCGGGTCAAACCTTCCCATTCCTGGGGTTGATAGTTTTAAATTAAAATCCATGGTAGAGACCGATGCTGGACTACTGGGGTTTTTCAACCTAATGAGTGGTGGATCCTTTAAGCGCTTTTCAGTATTTGCTCTAGGGATAGCCCCTTATATTACTTCTTCTATTGTTATGCAACTTCTTCAGATCGCTATACCAGCCCTAGAAGAACTTGCTAAAGAAGGGGAATCGGGACGCAAAACCATTGCTCGCTATACCCGTTATCTCACCGTTGTATTAGCTCTTTTACAGGGCTTTGCTATAAGCAACTCTATCTTTGCCAATGCTTTTATCGTCAATGATTTTATGAGTAAATTTGTTGCTGTTATTGCTATGGCTGCGGGAACCGCATTTCTTATGTTCCTGGGCGAAAAGATCAATGAAAACGGTATTGGAAATGGTATTTCCCTTTTCATATTTGCTGGAATCATATCTAGTTTGCCTACAGGTCTTTACAATATTTTTCTTCGTATTAAAGCCGGAGAAGTTGATGTGATTACGCTCCTCTTCTTCCTTATCGGTGCCATGCTTTTGATTGCAGCTGTTATATACATTCAAGAGGGACAAAGAAAAATACCTGTACAGTACTCAAAGCGAGTTATTGGTAGGAAAATGTATGGTGGACAAAGCAGTCATATACCGTTAAAGGTGAATCAGACTGGGGTTATTCCCGTGATTTTCGCAACAAGTATACTGGCGATACCACAAACCATTGCTCCCTTCTTTCCTAATTCCAAGTTTTGGATGGGCGCTCTAAGTGTTTTTGATGCGAAGACCATTTTCTACAACGTACTCAATGCACTTCTTATCATATTCTTTACGTATTTCTATACATCGGTGACATTTAATCCCGATGAGATTGCTGATAATATGAAGAAAAACGGTGGCTTTATTCCAGGGATTCGTCCTGGTAAACCCACGGCAAACTTCATCAGTCGATCGTTAAATCGCTTGACTATCGTTGGCGCGATTTTCCTAGCAATTATTGCCAGTATTCCCAACGTGCTTCTGGCTTACTCAAGTTTAGGCATCCGTTTTGGCGGAACATCGCTTCTTATTGTAGTTGGCGTTGCCCTTGAGACGATGAAACAAATCGAAGCTCAGCTGGTAATGCGACATTACAAAGGCTTTTTGAGGTAATGCGATGAGATTAATTTTACTTGGCCCTCCCATGGCGGGAAAAGGAACGCAAGCGAAACTTATTTCTGAACATTATTCCATTCCCCATATCAGTACCGGTGATATTTTGAGAAAAAACGTTTCCCAAAATACGGAGCTTGGCCAACAAGCCAAAGCCTACATGGATAGAGGGGATTTGGTTCCAGATGAACTTATTTTGGATTTGGTTCGTCACGAACTAGATGCTACGGATCTCGATAATGGTTTTCTCTTTGATGGATATCCTCGTACGATTGTACAGGCTCAGTCGCTTTCTTCTTATCTTAAAGATAAGGACAAGCCTCTGGATGGGGTTATTCTACTAAGAGTCGATGAAAAAGTGCTCGTTGAAAGAGCCACAGGCCGCAGGGTTTGTGGCAACTGCGGAGCAAGTTATCATTTGAAAAACCAGCCTCCTAAAGTAGAAGGCACATGTGATCTTTGTGGTGAAAAAGCAGTTCATCAAAGAATAGATGATCAAGAAGACACCGTTAAAAACCGACTGAATGTTTATAAAAAACAAACAGAACCATTAATTAGCTATTATCAAGAGCAAGAAAACCTTTTGGAAGTGCCCGGGGCTTCTACGCCTGCAGAGGTATTTCAACAGGTTTTAGCCTTGATAGGGGCTTAGAATGATCATTCTTAAATCACCAAGAGAAATAGAGATTATGCGTGAAGCAGGTCGGCGTCTTGCCACGGTTCACCGTAAGGCAAAAGAAGCCATCAAACCAGGTATGAGCAGTTATGAACTGGATGCTTTGATCCATCAGTTTATCCTCGATGAGGAGGGTATCCCTTCCTTTCTTGGATATCAGGGATTTCCTGCATCAAGCTGTATTTCTCTTAATGACGTTGTAATTCACGGTATTCCTAATAAAGATCAAATCTTTAAAGCAGGGGATCTTGTGAGCCTTGATCTTGGTCTTATATATCAAGGTTATCATTCCGATGCCGCTAGAACTCTTTTCGTTGGTAAGGTTGACGAAAAAACTGAAAAGCTCGTTCGCATAACCAGAGAATCTTTTTTCAAAGGACTAGAATTTTGTCGTGATGGACAAAGGCTTAGCGATATCTCTCATGCGATTCAAAAACACTGTGAAGCCAATGGTTTTTCAGTAGTAAGAGAATTTACCGGCCATGGAATTGGAAAGGATCTTCATGAAGACCCAGCCATTCCCAATTACGGGGTACCCGGTCGGGGGCCTAGGCTTCGCTCCGGGATGGTCCTGGCTATCGAACCTATGGTCAATGAAGGAACAAGAGAGATTTATTTGGAAAAAGACGGGTGGACCGTACGTACCTCGGATGGCCATGCCTCTGCTCATTATGAACACACGGTCCTTATCACCGATGGGGATCCGGAGCTCTTGACCTGGGGAGATGAAATATGATTCGACCCGGAGATATCGTAATTAGCAAGGCCGGCCGTGACAAAGGCAGACCCCTTATCGTTTTAGAAAACATTGATGAAAACTTTGTTCTTCTGGTCGACGGGGACCTGCGACCACTGGAAAAGCCGAAGAAGAAAAAACTTCTTCATTTGCAACGAACCAATAAAATGACCGAGAAATTGGATGAGGCAAGAGCGAGCAAAAACAATGCATTGCTTCGAAAAGAATTGCAACGCTTGATGCCAAGGAAAGGGAGTTAGATGGCGAAAGACAGCATAGAACTAAAGGGTGTTGTCCTTGATGCACTACCCAATGCAAAATTCCGAGTTGAACTGGAGAATGGACATAAAATACTAGCCCACTTATCTGGAAAACTTCGAATGCATTATATTCGTATTATGCCGGGGGATAAAGTAACCGTTGAATTATCTCCCTATGATTTGACCAAGGGTCGAATCACATGGCGTGGGAAAGGTTAGGAAGGTATGAAAGTACGACCATCAGTTAAACCAATGTGTGAGAAATGTAAAATTATTAGACGCAGGGGCAGGGTCATGGTGATCTGTGAAAACCCCAAACATAAGCAGCGTCAAGGTTAGAAGTAGGAGGAATAAATGGCGAGAATCGCTGGCGTAGACCTGCCAAGAGATAAGAGAGTCGAAGTCGCTCTCACCTATATCTATGGCATCGGCCCTACCACATCTAAGCGTATCCTGGCGGAATCCCAGGTAAGTCCTGATACACGTGTAAAAGATTTAACAGAAGATGAAGTTAGTTCACTTCGCCGCTATATCGATCAGCATGTCCCCGTTGAGGGAGATCTAAGACGCGAAGTATCCATGAATATTAAAAGACTCCAGGAAATAGGATGTCTACGGGGAATTCGTCATCGTAGAAATCTTCCTGTACGAGGCCAACGCACACAAACCAACGCAAGAACGCGTAAAGGTCCTAAAAAGACCATGGCCAAGAAGAAAAAATAGGAGGCAGCATGGCTACAGTTAAAAAAGGTGCCAAAGGCAAAGTTCAACGTGGCAAAGGACGTCGCGTAAAGAAAAATGTTGAACGCGGCCAAGCCCATATTCAATCAACCTTTAATAATACCATCGTTACACTGACTGACCTTCAAGGCAATGCTCTTTCTTGGTCTAGTGCCGGTTCACTGGGCTTTCGCGGTTCGCGAAAATCCACTCCCTTTGCCGCTCAGCAAGCAGCTGAAGTTGCTGCAAAGGCAGCCATGGAACATGGCCTAAAGTCAGTGCAGGTTTTTGTGAAAGGACCGGGATCCGGAAGAGAAGCAGCCATTCGTGCTCTTCAGACCTCGGGACTGGATATCTACAGTATCAATGATGTCACACCCATTCCCCACAATGGATGTAGACCACCAAAGCGAAGAAGAGTATAGGAGGGATCATGGCTAGAGAACGTGGACCAATTCTAAAACGTTGCCGACGTCTTGAGCTAGAACCTCAAGTCGTGGGAATTAATAAAAAATCAAAACGTCAATCCATGCAAACAACAAAGAAATTAAGCCAGTATGGTATGCAATTAAGAGAAAAACAAAAGGCGAAATTTGTTTATGGAATGCAAGAAAAACAATTTAAACTGCTTTTTAACCGTGCAGAAAAAATGCCCGGTGTTGCAGCTGAAAATTTACTCCAACTTTTGGAACGTCGTTTTGATAATGTTGTCTACCGCATGGGTTTTGCTGCCACAAGACGCGAAGCTCGTCAACTGCTTGTCCATGGACATTTCAGATTGAATGGTAAAAAAGTAGATATCCCTTCACAAATCCTTAAAGAAGGCGATGTCATCGAAGTAAAAGAAAGAAGCAAAAAGTCTCCCAAGTTCAGAGCTCTTGCTGAAACATTCTCCGGTGTACAAAACTGGCTTGAAGTTGATCGAGAGAATTTGAATGGAAAAATCCTTAATCTGCCTACTAGAGAGCATATTGATTATCCTATTGAAGAGCATATGATCACAGAGTTCTACTCACGATAAACTTGATAGGAGGGACGTCATGATAGAAATAGAAAAACCTAACTTGACCTTTTCAGAATTTGACGAGAATGAAAACCATCTCGTCCTTACCGTTGAGCCTCTTGAAAGAGGTTACGGACAAACCTTAGGCAATAGTCTGCGAAGAATAATGCTTTCTTCCCTACCAGGCTGTGCAGTTAAATGGGTCAAGTTCGATGACATTCTTCATGAATTCAGCACCATTGAAGGGGTAAAAGAAGATGTCGTAGACATTATCCTGAATATCAAAGAACTAGTGGCCACCATAAATTCAGAGGATGAAGAAAAAACCCTGCGCATTGATCTGAATCGTGCCCAGGAAATTACTGCCGGCGACATAATCGCCGATGCCGATGTGGATATTATTAATCCAGAACTTCATATTGCAACTCTTACGGAAAATAAGCCCTTCTATATGGAGATGCGCTTAGCCAAGGGAAGAGGTTATGTTTCGGCCGAGGACAATAAGCATGAGATTGAAGAATCGCTTTATGTCATCGCCGTTGACTCAATCTATTCTCCGGTACGCAGTGCTAATTTCCATGTTGAGCCTACCCGTGTAGGCAAGAGCAGTAACTACGATAAACTAATCCATGAAATTCGTACCGATGGTTCTATTAGACCCGAAGAAGCCATTAGTATGGCTGCTAAGGTACTAAATGAACACCTGGCCCTTTATATTCAACTCACAGAAGATGTGGGATCAATGGAAATTCTCTTTGAAAGAGAATTAGAGGAAAAGGAAAAAGTACTAGAAATGGTTGTTGAAGAGCTAGAACTCTCCAAAAGAAGCAGTAATGCCCTTAAGAGAGCCGGCATAAACACCATCGAAGAACTTATGGATAAAAGTGAAGAAGATCTGATGAAATACCGCAATTTGGGAAAGAAGTCTCTTGCTGAAATCAAAGAGAAACTTGAAGAAATCGGCATTTCTTTAGCAGAAAAAGAAGAATAAATGAAAGGAGACTTCCTATGTCGAGTTATAGAAAATTAGGCAGAGATTCAGCCCACCGTCAAATGATGTTGCGTGGAATGAGTGCTGAGCTTCTGCGTCATGGCAGCATTATTACCACCCATGCTAAGGCCAAAGAAGTACAACGCTCTGTCGAAAAGATGATTACTTTAGGTAAGCGTGGAGATCTCCATGCCCAGCGTCAAGCCGTGTCTTTCCTATTGGACAAGGGTGTTGCGAGCAAGCTTTTTAAAGATATTGCCCCCAAATACCAAGAACGAAACGGTGGTTACACAAGAATTTATAAACTTGGCTTTAGAAGAGGCGATGCCGCTCCTATGGCGAAGATAGAGTTAGTATAAAAGGGACTATGTCCCTTTTTATCTAGGAGAAAACAATGATACGCTGTGAGGAACTAAGTTTTAGTTACGAAGAAGACGCTTCACCTGCCATTGATGAGTTTAGTGTAGAGATAGAAAAGGGAAGCTTTGTGGCCATCATTGGCCATAACGGTTCAGGAAAATCCACTCTTGCTCGGCTGATCAATGCCCTTTATCTTCCAACAAAGGGAGATGTTTATGTGGGGGACATGAATACCAAGGATGCGACAAAGCTCTTAGATATTCGTAAAACCGCCGGCATGATTTTCCAAAATCCTGACAACCAGATCATTGCCACTGTTGTTGAAGAAGATATTGCCTTTGGGCCTGAAAACCTTGGAGTGCCAAGAGAAGAAATAGGCAGGCGTATTGACAATGTGCTTAAAATCCTCGATATGGAAGATTATCGTTTTAGGCCACCCCATATGCTTAGCGGGGGCCAAAAACAGCGTATAGCCATTGCTGGGGTCTTGGCTATGGAGCCAGAGATTATCATCTTTGATGAATCTACTTCCATGTTAGATCCCAGCGGAAGAAAAGAAGTCATGAGTACCATTCACAACCTTCACAGTCAGGGTATAACCGTAGTACTTATTACTCACTTTATGGAAGAAGTTCTTGGTGCCCAGAGGGTTCTGGTCTTAGATAAAGGCCGCCTTGCTCTGGATATGAAACCGGCAGATCTATTTATGCATGTAGATCTGCTAAAAAGTTATGATTTAAAGGTTCCTGAAATTATTGAGCTGGCTATGGAACTTAAAAAAGCCGGAAAGAAGATAGAATTTCCTATTTACAATGAAATGGATCTTGTGAGGCAATTATGTCCCTGATTTTAAAGGATGTATCTTATATTTACAATCCCAATTCTCTCTATGAAACAACGGCTCTGGATAGGATTAGCTTTGAAATAAATTCTGGGGAGACTGTTGGGATTATTGGCCATACAGGCAGTGGAAAATCCACCTTGCTTCAACTTCTTAATGGGCTGTTAAAGCCCGATAGTGGATTTATAGAAGTAGCGGGGACTCAGATTACTAAGACTACAAAAAACCTGGCAGCGCTCCGAAGGGAAGTTGGCCTTGTTTTTCAATATCCGGAATATCAGCTCTTTGNNGAGCTATAGAGAAAAATCCCCCATGGAACTCAGTGGTGGGGAGAAAAGAAGAGCAGCCATTGCCGGTGTTCTCGCCATGCGCCCAAAAATTCTTATGTTGGATGAACCAACCGCTGGGCTCGATCCCCAGGGAAGAGAAAAACTTATACGGCAGCTTATGGTTCTTAAAGGAAAACTTACTCTGATTTTTATTTCCCACTCCATGGAAGAAGTGGCTAAAATAGCCGATCGAATACTGGTGCTTTCCCAAGGCAAACTTGTACTTGATAGTCCCGTTGGCGAAGTTTTTGAAGAAGAAAAACTCCTAACCGATGTTGGTCTTGATCTTCCTGTCATTGCCCGGCTCTTTGCCCGGCTTCGTGAAAGGGGTTGTAACTACAGCAAGAATTACTATCTTCTCGAAGATGGACTTCGCGTACTTACGGAGGGAGAAGATGATTAAAGATATGACCTTGGGTCAATACTACCCAGTGGATTCCCAAATTCATCGGTTAGATCCCAGGACAAAATTTATTGTAATTTTCGTTTATATCCTAGCAATCTTCTTTCTAAAAGAACCTTACCAATATGCTTTGCTTTTTGTGGGAGTATTTGGTGTTGTTAGATTGTCTAAGGTTCCCCTTAGTTATATTCTACGGGGATTAAAGCCGATTTTATTTATTCTGCTTTTCGCCTTTGTGATGAATCTTTTTTTGACCCCAGGAGAAAGACTTTGGGGATTTTGGAAATTCAATATTACAAAGGAAGGACTCAGACTAGCACTGCTTATGATGGCAAGGCTCTTTTTGCTGATCATGGGGAGTTCTCTTTTGACTTTGACCACCAGTCCTATCAAGCTGACCTATGCCCTTGAGAGTATTTTT
>LSQX01227394.1_pt1 | contig 11802 bp, 5 predicted proteins | sample 654561 | NCBI WGS metagenome assembly LSQX01 (sample SAMN04489861, study PRJNA283612) | anaerobic digester metagenome | isolation source: 4 biogas reactors fed with cattle manure at either 37C or 55C with and... | place: Denmark: Kongens Lyngby | collected 2014 | reverse complement strand
CGCGTCACTCTACGTGACGGGTTTATTTGAAGGACCGACTCAGAAAATTATAACTCATACGAACGAAGACGGTTTGTTTGAATACGAGTTGAAATTTGGCCGGGAAGATTGGGGCATCGAATTCCCGGTCGTTATCCGGGCCGTCAGCCCGAGCCATCCTGACATGGCGGCCTGGACGTGCATTCTTGATCCGGAAATGGAAGTTGAAAAATGGCCCGAATGGATGCCCCCGATCGATCCCGAAGTTGTCGTAACAAAGCTTAAACCGCGAAATGACAGCGTGATATGCAAATCCATACAAGGTCTCTTGCTTGTGCTTGAACCGGCAGGTTCGATCAGCGGAATTGTAACAGACAGGCAGGGCGTTCCTGTTCAGAATGCAAAGGTAAATGCGAATTTGCATATTTCCCTGTACGTACATAACGGCGAGACCGGCAGAGTTGATACCAATGGATTTCAAATATCGGCAAAAACAGATGCAACCGGATTTTACACAATACCCGGCGTCCCGTCATTGCAGGGACATGCTTCTTCTAACGGCAATCAGTCCAAGAGTTGTTATGTGGCAACTTCGGCCAATGGTTTCAGCCCGATGTCGCAATATATACAAAATGCCGACAATTCCGGAAATTCAGATGTTACCTTTACGGAAGAAAAAGTCTGCGCCTTTGTACTCAGCAGAAACAATTTAGTCATCAAAGGCAGAGTCATTGATAATTACGGCAATCCCCTGGCGCATTATGACGGTGTGTTCTACATGGAAAAAGGCAATAAAATGTGGTATCCTTCGGCCCGTTTAGACGCCGAGGGCAGGTTTATCATCCCCAGGGCGCCGAGAGCAGAGACCATTGTTCTGAAAAAAAGTACATCCGATGATAGTCATGACTGGCTGATGGATAATGAAACGAAGAAACTGGAGTTTGTTGCCTATCCTGAAAAAGAGTTCGAATTTACTATCCCGGCGGATGTCAATGAATTTGATGTTGGCGATCTGGTTCTAACCTATCCTGATATCACTGCCGAGATTTATGTTGTCGATTACGAGGGCAATCCTATTAGTTATGTCGAGTGTGCATTTGAGCAAATTGGTTATAAAGAACTGCTGAAAGACCGTTATTGGAAAGTAACCGATGAAAAAGAGGGCAAGTGCATCATAGAAAATCTGCCGCGGGCTGAATCCGGCGGTGCAAACCGAGCTTTTCGACCGATAGCATTGCGGCCTTATGAAAAAGCTCCAAGGAAATACCAAAAGATATTCGAGCAGTATCCGAATTTGACCTACTATCATCTGAAATATCCCGGCGACTACAAGCATTACATCTTTGAACTGGTCCTGCCCAGAAACGACCATCGTGATGATTACAGGATGCGAATTTTTTCGCCGGAAGGCGTGTTGCTACTGGAGGAGCATTAGAACCTATTTGAATAATCCCTTCTAATACGGCCGGCTGCAAAGTCCGATACCTGCGCTGCCAGGTTACATTCATCCTGTCCATAAGGCAGAACAGATGCGTTTGCGGTGATGCTTGATGTAGGGGTGCCCCGTAATCCTGTTGATGGAAACTGTATCCGGCAAAAATCACAATTACGGAGGAATGTAAAAAAAACTTCTTTTGCTTTTCTTGTCGTATGCAGGTTTGCTTTCTTTTGTTTTGCGGTGTGTCCCTCGATGGATGCGACGGGGGATTGTCGTGTGGATCTGGCGGATCTGGTGATATTGGCATCACAGTGGCTGACCGAGGGCATCCCGGAACCGGACATAACATGGGTCTCTATCAACGACCCCGGTTTTTCCGGCCATGAGGGCTTTAATGGCGAAATGAGCAAATATGAAACGACGAATGCCCAGTATTTTTAGAGGTTGGCTCAAGCGCAAAAAAATGGCAGGGATGTGCGGTTATGGCACATCCCTGCCGGATATGGTTGCAGAAGCTGTTGCTACCTGAGTGAGGCCGGGCCTTTGAACTGGGGCGAAGCGCTCATGGTGCAGAGGGCGCTGGTTTCATTGGCATCGAGAATCATAAATTCGGGGGTCTGCGGGGTGCAGGGGGTCCAGAGGCCGGGGGCGTCGCCGTTGGGGTTTCCGTATTTGGCGAAGTTGGTCCAGTAATCCATCATCTGGAGGCTTAACGCATTGTCGCCGGCGGTGAAAGGCCTCCAGCTATGCCTGAAGGAATGGAAGATGTACCAGAGGTCGGAGGAATGGAAGGCGCCGCTGTTATCGCCGGGGAGCTGCCGCGTGAACAAATAGGTATAGACCGGCTTATCGCTCTGTTCGGCGCGGAGGGCGGCAAAATCCCGAATGGGCTTTGCCATGTCATTCATATCGTTGGCGGTGTAACCGAACATATAGGGGATGTTGGGGATGGCGTTGGCTCTTGCCGTTTCCGAGAATGAACCGGTCAGGAAGAAGTTATCCTTGACGGGTCCCCAATTGACACGGCTGCCGGTGGCGGCGGTGTAGTCGGAGGACATTTTAAGAAGTTCGTCAAACGACAGGGCCCGCATGGCCTGGAGGGTGGCCTTTTGGAAATGGTCCATCATGGCCTTGTTGGCGGTTTGGGCGGTTTCGAGCACACTCATCGGTCTCATCTCGCTGAGGCCGCCGCCGCTCATGCTGATGGCCTTGCTGATAAACTGTTTGGACTTGGGCGAGGCACAGAGGGCCTGGACGCTTCCGGCGCCTGCACTTTGGCCGAAGATGGTGATATTTTCGGGGTCCCCGCCGAACTGCATGATATTTTCGCGAATCCATTTCAGTGCGGCGGCCTGGTCCATGAGGCCGTAATTGCCGGAGACGCCGTCGGGGCTTTCGGCCGACAGCAGCGGGTGGGAGAAGAATCCCATGACGCCGAGGCGGTAGGTGACTGTGACCAAGATGACGCCGCGCGAGGCCCAATCCTCGCCGCCGTCCATTTCGGGTTCAAAGCCGAATCCTTCGCGGTATCCTCCGCCGTGAATCCACATGGCGACGGGCAGTTTTTTGTCGATGCGGCCGGCGGTGGGGGTCCAGACGTTGAGATAGAGGCAATCCTCGCTGAAGGGGACGGAGCCGCTGGCGCGCCATTCCCTGCCGTAAAAGCTGTCGGGATTCCACGTGACCTGCATGGCGGCGGCGCCGTACTTATCGGCGACTTTGACGCCTTGCCACGGGATGACTGGCTGGGGCTGGCGCCAACGCAGGTCGCCGACGGGCGGGGCGGCGAAGGGAATGCCCTTGTAGGCGATGATTCCCTGGGTGGGTGTTTCAACGCCGATGATCTTGCCGCCGTCGATATTCAGTACGGGGTTTGGATGGGGGGTTCTGCAGGCGGTTAAGGTCAGCGCCATGCACAGCAACAGAATGGAAATGATGTTTTTCATAACAGTCCTGAGTTTGAGGTTCGTTTATTGGTTCACTGGACATGGCATGATTATAATACGGTCGGGCGGGGGCGTTCAAGATGAATATTTCCTCGACGTAAGAAAAATACCGCATGACCATAAAAAAGGCGGGAGCGATGAAACACTAAACCTACCGTGCAATTTGAACTGGCCAATACCACCGAATTGAAGCGGTGGGTCTTGAGTTTCGGCCGCCGGGCGCAGGTGCTGTCGCCCAAGACACTGGTTCAAGAGGTGCAAAGTGAAGTCAAACAGATGGCGCAGATGTATGCGGTAAAAAAAGCGAGAAAAAGAAATTTTCTTCAATAGTTCCGGCAACTAAGATGTAGGGGCGATGAGAACATCATAAAACTTTGTTTGTGGGGTATATTAATCTTCTTTGTTTTGGGGTTGCATCTGGTCAACAAGAACGAGTATACTTGTGGACAAGAAGTTTTGATCATTTTAGCTTTGTTTTTGATATAGGAGAGATTGCTATGAAAGCCAAAAGAATGGGTATCGTTGCAGTTTTGGGGATTGTGATACTAATCGTTGTGTTGGGCTGTCGATCTGGATCTGGCAGGTCGCCTGCCTCAACGCAGACTGTAACTATGGAGCCGCATCTGCAGGCCGAGCGTCGTCTGCCACAGGGTTTAAAGGAGGTTGCCAGTGCCGCCTATCCTTCGGTTGAGGGTCTGGCCTCCGGCAGTGAACAGGCGCAGGAGCGTCAGCGTGCGGCAGTCAAGGAACTGGGGCTGCCCTTGGAGGTCGATTGTGAGATGACAGGGATGCGGTTTCGGCTGATCCCGGCCGGTGAGTTTGTGATGGGCAGCCCGTCAAATGAAGCTAATCGCAACAGTTATGAAGGCCCGCAGCGGACGGTGAAGCTTACAAAACCGTTTTATATGGGCGTAACGGAAGTGACCCAGGCCCAGTACCAGCGTGTGATGGGCAGCAAACCGAGTGAATGGAAAGGTGACAACCTGCCGGTTGAGCAAGTGAGCTGGAACGATGCAACGGAGTTCTGCCGTCGGATGTCGCAGTTGACCGGATTAACCATCACTTTACCCACTGAGGCGCAGTGGGAGTACGCCTGCCGTGCGGGGACAACCACGCCGTATTATTTTGGCAGTAATGCCAATCAGTTAGGCGACTACGCATGGTTTACCAGCAACAGCGGCAGTAAAACCCACCCGGTCGGCACAAAGAAGCCGAACGCCTGGGGTCTGTATGACATGCACGGCAATGTCTGGGAGTGGTGTCAGGATTGGTTCCAAGACAGCTATAACGGACTGGCTAAATCTGATCCACAAGGGCCACAATCAGGCGCCGACCGTGTTCTGCGCGGCGGCGGTTGGAGCTACGATGCTCTCAACTGCCGGTCGGCCGCCCGCGGCAGGGACGCCCCCGACTACACGTACGGCGGCTACGGGGTTCGTGTGGTGTTGGTTTCCGGCGGCCTGGACTTTTAGCCCGTTAGAGGCCGATTAGAAATGAAACAGACTATGAGATTTGAAAAGGTGCACAAAAGCCAGGTTCAGTCTCTAACGGGCTGAATTACCCTTTGCACTTTGTTCTTTTACCCTGTTAGAGGCTTACAAAAAAGATAAATTTTATGGCGGTGGCTATCGTTGAAAATACAGGTTTGGAAGACGGGCGAAGACAGGCCTCTAACAGGGTAAATCCGAGCGAAGCGAGGATTGAATTTAAAAAAAGAGAACGGGTATCGGGCGCAAGGAAATTAATTTTTTAGGAGAAAGAAAAATCAGAAAACGCATGTTAACCGGAAGTCAAAATCGTCGAAAGTCTCTACTGACTAACTGTCCCAATGATGTTGAAACGGTACACTTAAAAGCATCGTAAGTTACCAACTTTTTGTGAGTTGAACCTTTATTATAAAATATACTCGGGTCTTGAAAAGATTTCTTTACTGAACCGGATATTTAAGATAGCATGATTGAAAGAAAGCTGAGGATGAAATGGTTTTGAAGTATGGTAAACAGAAGGAATAATGTCTTTTTTTGAGTTCGCGAATCTAAATCAATATATCTGGACAGGATAGACCGAGTTAAGAAAGGAACTGATAAATGAAAAAGGCAATTTGGATGGTGATGCTCATTCCTATGTGCTTGTCTCTGGTTTCGTTCGCTAATGAAGATACGGCACAGGATGTCAGCGATCCTCGCGGTAAGATGGTTCCCTGGACCCAAGGCGCCTGGGAAACCGGAAAATACCGCAATGTATTTCTTGAAGCCGGATACAGCCAGGAAGAGATCGACGCCAAGTTGCAAAAGGCGTATTACGATCTGTTCGAAGGTCCCAACCGGGTCTATTTCGAAGTCGGCGACGATATGGCCTATGTATCCGACATTAAAAACCGTGACGCGCGCACGGAGGGGCTTTCCTACGGTTTGATGGTGGCGGTCCAACTAGATAAAAAAGAGGTTTACGACAAGTTATGGCGATGGACCGTGAAATATATGCAGCACCAGGAAGGCCCGCGTGAGGCCTATTTTGCCTGGTCCGTTAATCCCCAGACCGGCAGACAAAACTCTCAAGGATCTGCATCGGATGGGGAGTTTTATTTTGTAACAGCCCTGTTGTTTGCATCGAATCGCTGGGGCAATGATACGGGGATCGACTATTACGCAGAAGCTCGACGTATTCTGGACGCCATGTGGAGCAAGGATGGAACGGGGGGCATCCGGCATGTCATCAATATTGAAAACAAAATGATTACATTTGTCCCCGAAGGGGGGGGATATAACTGGACGGATCCGTCTTACCATGTACCGGCATTTTATGAAGTCTGGGCCGAATACGCCAAGGACGGACATGAGGATTTCTATCGCGAATGTGCCGAAATATCCCGCCAGTTCCTGCATAAAGCCTGTCATTCGGTAACCGGATTGACCCCTGACCAGACGGAGTTTGACGGCTCTCCCCGCGGTGGAGGCAGAAGAGGGGGCGGCGGCGGTTCGGGAGCATTCGGTTTTGACTCCTGGAGAGTGCCGATGAATATCGCCCTGGACTATTCATGGGCGTGCAAGGATATCCAATGGCAGCAAGATTATATTAACCGTCTTCATAATTTCCTCTACGCCCGCGGTATAGATACATTTGAAGACCAGTTCAATGCGGACGGCACCGCTCGACAAAATATCATGGGCGCAGGGGGTTATCGGACATTGCGTCATTCCATTGGTTGGGTTGCTGCAACGGCTGCCGGCTCACTTATGAGCACACAAGCCAAGGGATGGAAATTTGTCGATGAAGTATGGGAAGAAAGACTCGAACCTTACGAAGACGGCTACTTCGATCCGTATTATGACGGCTTTTTGTATCTTTTCAGTTTAATGCACTTAAGCGGGAATTATAAAATCATCAAGCCCGCGTCCGAAACTCCTGCTCATACAGGAAAGATTGTTCTGGAAGCGGATAATCCAGGTGCCGCAATCGATCCGATGTTTTACGGCATCATGACCGAGGAAATTAACTACTCTTACGAAGGCGGATTATATGGTGAATTGATTCAAAACCGCATTTTTCGTAATCCTGAGGGCAGCAGCGGCTCCGTTTCGGCAACTGCAGGAACCGCTGATCCGGGCTTGTTCCGAGCCGAGCATTATTCGATGAGTGATTTCTCTATCAACGTTCCGAATGGAAAATATACCGCAAATCTCTACTTTGCAGAAACGTACTCCGGTATCTCCGGCCCCGGCCAGCGTGTTTTTACTTTCAATGTTCAGGGAAAAGAATTCAGGGATTTTGATATTTGGGTCAAGGCCGGCGGCTTCAACCGTGCTTATATCGAATCGGTACCTGTAGAGGTTACTAATGGGCAGTTTCGAATAACGTTCACGCCGCAGGTTGAAAATCCTACAATCAAGGCAATCGAACTCATTCGGGAGGGGGCAGGGGAGGCAGTGCGAATCCGGGCCGGGCAATCCGATCCGTTTACGGATTCACGTAACCAGATCTGGCAGCCGGAACGAGGATTTACGGGGGGGAACACAGTCAATCATGGGCCGATTATGGAATCGACCGGTGATTCAATATCTGGAGCTCCTCACTGGTTTCTCCTGACCTCGAACGGCGCTCAAGGCGCAGCGGCCACCGATGGCAGCGACCCGATCAATGAAGTCGCGTTGACAAACAGCTTAAAACTTTCAATCTCTAATGTACCCGGAGGGGGCCGGGTCGGGATTTCAAATGACGGTTATTGGGGTATTCCCGTCAAGCCGAATTGGACTTATCAGTGTTCTTTCTACGCCAAGGCTTCAGACGGTTTCTCAGGACCTTTGAATGTAGCGATTGAGTCCAACGACGGTAAAACGGTTTATGCATCAGCAACGGTCCCATCAATTACCACTGCATGGAAACAATACAAACTGACGCTGAAATCCGGTTTGGTTGAAGAGACTGCTGATGCCCGTTTTGTTATTTCAACCCATTCCAAAGGATCGGTTCACTTCAATCAGGTATCTCTGTTCCAGCCGGTATTCAGAGAACGCATCGGGGCCGCCTTGGGAAGCCGGCCCGCTACCGGTTTCCGAGCGGATATTATGCAACTTCTCGATGACATGCACCCGGCGTATATCCGTTTCCCGGGCGGCAATTATATCGAAGGTTCTAATTTTGCAAATCGTTTCAACTGGAAAGAAATGATCGGGCCCTGGGAAAACCGCCCCGGTCATATGAGTCCCTGGGGCTATCGGTCTTCGGATGGTATGGGTCTGCTGGAATTCCTCGAATGGTGTGAAGAATTGGGCGCAGAGCCGGTTGTCGGTGTATATGCAGGCCTGCACCTGGACGGCGGCCGTGATGTCAGAACCGGCGAGACGTTGAAACCGTTCATCCAGGATGCCCTGGATGAAATCGAATACATCACCGGCGATGTGACAACAAAATGGGGCGCTCAACGCGCTAAAGACGGTCACCCGGAACCGTTCAACCTTACCTACGTCGAAATCGGTAATGAAGATTTCCTGAATAACGGCACCCGCACCTACCAGGGACCTGAAGGTCGTTTTGCCATGTTCTATAATGCCATCAAGGAAAAATATCCTCATATTCAAGTGATTGCCACAACTAATCCGGGCCGGGGAATACCGCATGATGTTATCGACAACCACCACTATATGTCGCCGGAAGATGCGATTCGTAATGCACACCTGTATGATAATGCCGACCGCAACGGCCCGAAGATTTTCGAGGGGGAGTGGGCTTCGCAGGAACGCGGAACACAGCGAGGATTAACTCCGTCGTTCCAGTGTGCGCTGTCTGACGCTGCATTTCTGACCGGCCTGGAGCGGAATGCGGATATCGTCATTATGACTTGTTATGCTCCGCTGTTTACCCGCGTGAATCCGGGCGGCAGCCAGTGGAGTACCGATCTTATTGGGTATGACACCCTGACCAGTTTCGGCTCGCCTTCTTATTATGTTCAGAAGATGTTCTTCAATGCCAAAGGAGACACTGTTATCCCCGTTGCCCAAATCGTTCCTCAGACGATAACAACGCCTGAATCTGCTCCCGCAGCGTCCCAGAACCGCGGGGGACGGGGAGGCCGCGGCGGTCAAGGCTTCGCGCAAGCCGGCCCCCGCCATGAAGAACCGCTGTTTGCATGCGCAAGCCGGGAAGACGATACCGGTGAAATTATTCTCAAGGTAGTGAATATTTTTGGTGTCGACCAAAACATAACCGTTGAGTTAAAGGGAGCCCAAGTTAAGAAAGTCGCAACCGGCCAGGTGATGACGGGGCTGCCGACCGATGTAAACTCTGTGGAATTCCCATTCAATATTGTTCCCAAGGATTTTATTGTGACCGACGCGAGTTCTTCCTGGAACCATACATTCCCGGGACATTCCATCTCGGTGATTCGTTTCAAAATTAAGTAATGGTTTTCGTCGCCGAAATCCATAATAAGACACTGCCGGGATGTTAAACGACTCCCCGGCAGTGTTAAGGCGTATAGCGTTATGTTTCATGACTTTAGTCCAAGTCTTAGGGACACGTATTATTGAGTTCGGAAAGAATGAATCAACTTTACTTGTGTAAGGATAAACAAATGAACAATCATGAAATAACCGGCGTGGAAGGTGATTCCCAATCGAAAAGATTCTTACCCTTTATCTTTTTTCTGTTTATCGCCAGCGGTTGTTCGGCGCTGATTTATGAAATCGTCTGGTTTCAGATGCTTCAATTTGTCATCGGGTCATCCTCGATTTCACTGGGGGTATTGCTGGGGATTTATATGGGCGGAATGTGCCTGGGCAGCCTTGTGCTGCCGAAGATTCTTTCTGCGAAACTTCACCCGTTAAGGGTTTACGCCTTTCTTGAATTTGGCATTGGTATCATTGGCATAGCCGTCTTGTATGTGCTGCCTTATGTCGATACTTATTATATCAGCCAGACGGTTTCCAGAAACGTGGATATTTTCCTGAGAGCACTTATCTGCGCCGTGATTCTGCTGCCGCCGACATTGCTGATGGGTGCGACGCTGCCCGCAATTGCACGATGGGTCGAGACGACACGAAAGGGAGTTTCCCAGTTGGGTTTTTTTTATCCGGGCAATACTATCGGAGCCGTATTCGGGTGCCTGCTGGCGGGGTTTTATCTTTTACGAGTCCACGATATGTTAATAGCCACCTATGTCGCTGTTGCAATCAACTGTTCCGTCTGCGTCATCGGCTTGATACTCTCCACTCTGACGCACTATAAAAAACCGGTAAACCAATCTCATGTATTGCTTCTGAACGAAGCCAGCAAATCACAAGATGCACTCGAGGAGAAAATACGGGGTGCATGGGCAATCTATCTTGCGATCGCCCTGTCCGGCTTGACGGCTCTGGGATCTGAGGTGGTCTGGACGCGGCTGATATCACTGCTTCTGGGCGGGACGGTGTACACGTTTTCGATTATCTTGGCAATGTTCCTGATGGGATTAGGGATAGGCAGCTCTGTCGGCTCGGTTATATCACGGTACACGGGTAATCCGAGGATGGCTCTTGGATTTTGTCAACTGCTCCTGGCCGGGGCGATTGCCTGGACGGCCTACATGTTGTCCAGTTCCCTTCCATACTGGCCCATTGATCCGTCACTTTCAAGCAGCCCGTGGCACGTGTTTCAGCTTGATATGCTGCGTTGTCTGTACTCCGTTTTCCCCGCGGCTTGCCTGTGGGGGGCCAGCTTCCCGATTTCTTTGGCGGCTGTTGTTTCATCCGGCAGGGATTCGGGTCGGGTTGTAGGGGGGATGTATGCAATCAATACGATAGGAGCGGTCATTGGCTCTATATGTTTTAGTATGATCGTGATACCCTATTGGGGAACAGAACAATCTCTGCGGATATTGATTGGATTGGCTGCCTTTTCTTCGATGATTCTTTTAGTGCCTCTTTTCTGGCCTTTTGGGACAAAGGTCTGGTTCCAGTTTAAAGTCAAAAGCGGATCGGCCCGGTTTGCCGGCTTCGTTTTTTTCGCGGCTTCGCTTTTACTCGTTGTCATCCTGATTAAGAATGTTGTCGGTATTCCCTGGGGATTGATTGCGTATGGCCGTTACTTTTCGACACACTCCAGATCTTTGGTTCCTGGTGTTGTTGATATTGAGGATGTCCCGGCGGCAGATTATGAGTTTCCGGATTCTTATTGTGTTTATGTCGCCGAAGGACGGGATGTGTCGATCGCTGTCTCCAAACGGACAAACGGGGTCCTGAGTTTTCATGGTGCCGGAAAGGTGCAGGCCTCAAGCGATCCATGGGATATGCGGTTACAGCGAATGCTGGGGCATATCTCGGCGCTTCTCAATGACGACCCGAAATCCGTACTTGTTGTTGCGTGCGGCGCCGGCGTTACCGCGGGGTCTTTTGTCGTCCATCCCGAGGTCGAGCGCATTGTGATATGCGACATCGAACCTCTTGTTCCCAAACATGTGGCCCCGTTCTTTTCAAAAGAGAATTACAGTGTTGTTGACGATCGCCGTACGGAATTGGTGTTCGATGACGGCCGTCATTTCATCCACACAACGGACGAAAAGTTTGACGTCATCACCTCTGATCCGATTGATCCGTGGGTAAAAGGCACAGCCGCGTTGAATTCTGAACAATACTATCAAATGTGCAAGGATCATTTGAAACCGGGGGGGGTCATGAGTTTATGGATGCCCTTGTACGAGAGTAATAATGATACAGTTAAAAGCGCGATTTCGACTTTTTTCAAGGTCTTTCCGCATGGCGTGATCTGGAGTAATGATTATAACGGAACAGGGTATGATGTTGTTTTATTCGGGATGGCGGAGCCGATTGAAATAGATGTTGATAAACTCAAGGAAAGAATGGCGAGAGAAGATCATAGCCGGGTCTCCGAATCACTCCGTGAGGTGGGATTTGACTCAGTTTTAAGTTTGCTGGCTACCTATGCAGGGCAGTCAAAGGATTTGGG
>LSQX01109526.1_pt1 | contig 11802 bp, 10 predicted proteins | sample 654561 | NCBI WGS metagenome assembly LSQX01 (sample SAMN04489861, study PRJNA283612) | anaerobic digester metagenome | isolation source: 4 biogas reactors fed with cattle manure at either 37C or 55C with and... | place: Denmark: Kongens Lyngby | collected 2014 | reverse complement strand
CCTCGACGCTGCGTGACGCGGTGCTCGCCTCGCTGCGCGACCTGAACTGAGATTGCTCAAGTCTGGCTAGCTCGGTTCAGGCTCACCCGCCCGCGGTCGCTACGTTCATTACGGTTGCCGAGGCGAGCGAGGCAACCGCGGCAGCGCCGTGATGAGCTGCTGGGTATAGGCCTCGCGGGGTGCCTCAAAGATTTGCTCGACAGTGCCCGTTTCTACGATGCGCCCGGCCTGCATAACGGCCACATGGTCGGCGACCCGGGGCACCACCCCAAGATCGTGCGTGACCGTGATCAGGGTTAGGTTCATCTCGGCGCGCAGCTCATTCAGCAGATCGAGCAGGCGGCCGCGTACGAGCACGTCGAGCGCGCTTACCGGCTCGTCGGCGACGAGCAACTCGGGGTTGTGCACGAGCGCCCTGGCGAGGGCGATACGTTGGCGTTGGCCGCCAGAGAATTCGTGCGGGTAACGGTCAGGGGCGTCGCTGGGCAGTTCCATACGGTCGAGGATCGCAGCAACCCGCTCCCGGTGATCGCCCGGCGCACGGGTCGCCACGAGCGGCTCTGCCACCGTTTGGCCGATGGTGCGTCTTGGGTTGAATGACGAATAGGGGTCTTGAAACACGATGCCAGCGCGCCGCCGCAGCCAGAGCAGCCGATCACGCTTGGCATCAACGACCATGCCGTCAAAGCGCACCTCGCCCGAGGTGGGCATGCTGAGCCCGAGCAAGAGCCGCAACAGCGTCGTTTTGCCCGAACCAGATTCGCCGACGATCGCGATGCTGTCGCCCCGTGCCACCGCAAGGTTGACCCCTGCAAGAGCCTGCATCGAGCCTGCCCGTTCGAACAATCGCTTGGGTGCGATGCGGTAGTGCTTCGTGAGATCGATGCCCTCGATAAGTGGGCCTTCGATCAGTGGGTTGCCGCCGCGCGGCAGCGGGGCGCGGGTGTCACGAGCGGGCTGACCTGCGGCAAGCGTCGGCGGCGTATTGGTGGGTACGATGGGTTCGGCGGTGGTCATGCGTCACCTCCTGCCGCATCGATGAGGGCTTTGCTGATGGGGTGGCTGGGGGAGTGGATGATCTGTTGCACCGGGCCCGATTCGACGATGCGGCCCTGGTGAAACACCAGCACGCGCTCGGCGACTTCTGCCATCACTGCGAGGTCGTGGGTGATAAAGACGAGCGAAGTGCTGTCGCCCTCGGTGAGATCGCAAAACAACCGCAGCACGCCCTGCTGCACAGTGACATCGAGCGCGGTTGTCGGCTCGTCGGCGAACAGCAAACCTGGGTCAGCAGAAATGGCTGCGGCGATCGCGGCGCGCTGACGCTGCCCACCACTGACTTCGTGTGGATAGGCACGAATCATACGTTCAGGCTCGCTGAGACCTACCCGTGTCGCAAGACGCAGCGCTGCCTCACGCCGTTGGGCACGAGCGAGTGAGTAGTGAATCGCGAGCGCCTCTGTCATTTGCCGCCCAAGTCGATGCAGCGGGTTGAGCGCCGTCTTTGGCTCTTGAAATACCATGCCAATTTGTTCGCCGCGCAGCGCCGCGAACTCCCGATCTTCGAGCCCCACCAGCTGCACATCTCCCAGCGTGATCGACCCGGTCACGACCGCCTCTTCGGGCAGCAAGCCCGCGACGGCATGTGCGGTGAGGGTTTTGCCCGATCCTGAGCCCCCAATGAACCCGAGTCGTTCGCCCGGCTCAAGCGAAAACGAAATATTGTGCAGCAGCTCTTTGCCGCCGATCGAGACGGTGAGATTGTTGACCTGCAGCGTCGGGGCGCTCATGCGCTGCCCCCTGGTCGCGAGAACGGCAGCGGATCAATGGGCAGGCCCGGTACCAAACCGGTCGCGGTGCCAAGCGTCGGCTGCGTAGGCTGGTCGTCGCCGGCACCAAAACGTAGCCTCGGATCCATCGCTTCACGCAGAGCGTCGCCGAGCAAGAAAAACGCGAGCACGGTCACGGTGATCGCGAGCCCGGGCCACAGCACCACCATCGGATACACCGCGATGTACGACTGCGTTTCGGCGAGCATCAGCCCCCACGACGGCACATCGGGTGGCGCGCCAAAGCCAAGGTAACTGAGGCCCGCCTCGGCAAGAATTGCGAGCCCCATCGACAGCGACAGCTGCACCGTGAAGACCGCCGCGGTGTTGGGTAGCAGGTGCGTGCGCAGGATCGCCCACCGCGAAAGCCCAGCTGCGCGGGCCGCAAGAATGAAATCTTCGGCATTGATCTGCCGCAACTCAGCGCGCACCACGCGACCGATCTGCACACCGAACCCGACGCCCACCGCAGCGATGACCACGGGAATGCCGCTGCCAAACACTGCGGCGAGCATGATCGCGAGCAGCAGCGTCGGAAACGCGATGAGCACATCGATCAGCACGATGAGTGCCTCGCGCAACGGTTTCGGGCCGAGACCCGCGGCAACGGCGAGCACCAGGCCGACGACGCCCGACACGAGGGCGGCCCCCAACACGACCAAAATGGTGACCCTGCTGCCGGCGATGAGCCGTGCGGCAATGTCGCGGCCGCTGCCATCGGTGCCCAGCCAGTGCTCGGGCGAAGGGGGCAGCCAGGCCTGCAGGCTGTTCGAGTAATTCGGGTTGGCAGGCAGCCAGAACAGCGACACGATCGCCACGATCACGAGCAGCGTGAGCACTCCGAGCGCGAATGCGCCACGGGGTGAGGTGAGCAGCAGCGCGAAGGTACCGCGGCGGGGGTGGGTGCTCATTGTTCGTCTACTCTCAGCCTCGGGTCGATGACACGGTGCACCACATCAATGAGTGCGCCGAGCACCAGAATGACGGCGGTCATCACAAACAGTGTGCTTTGCACTTTGATCAGGTCTCGGTTGCCGACGTCTGCCACGAGCATGCGCCCGAGCCCCGGCAAACTGAAAAGCTGCTCGATGACGACTGCGCCGACAATTAGTGCGGCTACCTGCAACCCGAGCATTGACACGACTGACAGGCCGACCCCGGGCAGGCCGTGTCGCAGCAGGGCCGTGAGGCGGGTATAGCCGCGAGACATGGCAGTGCGCACGTGTTCTGCGCCGATCGCGCTGAGTGTGGCGCTCTTGACGAAGCGAAAGAGAATAGCGCCTTCAATGAGCCCGATGGTCAGGGCCGGTAACGTCAAAGATCGAAGGGCGGCGAGAGGATCAGCCCAGCCCGACCTTGGAAATCCTTGTGAAGGCAGCCAACCCAGCCAACTCGAGAACACCAGAATACCGATGAGGCCCGCCCACACCGCGGGCACTGCCGCCGCGATCACCCCCAGCACCGACATTGCACGGCTGCTCAACGCGTGGCGTCGGTAGGCGGCGAACACCCCGAGCGGCAGCGCCACCGCGAGCGCGATGAGCAGCGAGTAGAGCGTCAGCGGCACCGTCACCTGAGCCTTTTGCAGTATCTCACCTGCAATGGGCGTGCCAGACACGACGGAGTTGCCCAGTTCGCCTGCGAAGATGCCGCCAAGCCAGTCAAAATACTGCGTGAAGAGCGGGCGATCGAGGCCGAGCCGATCGCGAATCGCAGCGACCTGCTCGGCCGAGGCGCTCGTGCCGCCGATCACTTGCGCGACGTCGCCAGGCAGCAGCCGCAACGACGCGAAGATGATCAGGCTCGCCAGAATGAGCCCAACGACCAAGGTCAGGGCACGAACGGCGAGAAAACGGCTCACCTCTCGATGATACTTAGGGTGCGACCACCGTCACGCCAGCGAGGTTGATGCGGGAGTTCGTGTTGCTGTTCGCAAACCCGTGCACGTGGCTCGCGATCGCATTCGTCGGCGTGTAGTTGATGAGCCAGGTCGCGGGGGCATCGGCGGCGACGAGGCGTGCTGCTTGCTGTAGCAGTGCGGTTGCTTCGGCTGCGTCTGCGGCGGCGATGGACTGCGCAAAGAGCGACTGCACCTCGGGGTTGTTGTACCCGAAGTAGTAGTCGGGGTTCGCGTAGTTCGCGAAGTCATTTGCCTCGGCATGGTTCACATAGCTCAGATCGAAGTCTTTGGACTGGTACACATCGTTCAACCAGGTGCCGAACTCGACCGAATTGATCGTGAGCGTCACCCCGATATCGGCGAACTGTGTGACGACCTGATTGAGCGCTGCGGTGTCGTAGAAGTTTGCGACGGTGACGGTGAGCGCGAGGTCGCTCACACCGGCCTCAGCGAGCAGGTCGCGCGCAGCGTCAGGATCGTACGCATGAACTGCAGTGAGATCTTCGTAGGTCGACTCAAGATCGGTGATTGGGCCGCCCAAGGGCTTGCCGTCGCCGTAGAACGCTGCAATGATCGTCTCGCTGTCGATCGCCATCGAGAGGGCAGCACGCACGCGCGGGTCATCGAGTGGCGTGCGGGCGTTGTTGAACGCCAACGTGAAGACATCGGTGCTGCCTGCGCGATCGAGCGTGAACGTGGTGCCGTCGAACTGTGACACCATGTCTGAGCGCACCGGAGCGAGCACATCGATGTCGCCCTCGAGAGCAGCGTTGACCGCCGCATTCGGGTCGGTGATGTACCGCCACACCACAACATCAAGCTCGGGCGCGGTGCCCCAATAGTCGGGCACTGCGGTGAATGTGATGCTGTCTCCCTGCTTCCACTCGTCGAGCGTGAACGGGCCGGTGCCATTGGTCGTATTCTGCAGATCGCCCGAGTATGCGGTTTCAAAGACGAGACCGGGGCGATTGGCGAGGTGCCAGAGCAACTGACTGTTTGGTGATGGCAGCACGATCTCAATCGTGTGGTCGTCGATGGCAGCCACCGTGGCGTCTGTGCCGATGGTCGCGGCGGTGAGGCTGGTGCTCAACGAATCGACGGCATCTTGTGCGGTCAGCGCATTACCAGAGGCGAAGGTGATGCCGTCGCGCAGCGTGAAGGTGTAGCGCAATGAATCGGCGCTCACGTCGGGCAGTGCTGCCGCCAGCACCGGCACGAACTCGTCGACGGTGCCCGGGGCGAGCCCGACCAGGCCCTGATATACGTTGTCGATCAGAATCTGATCGAGCGCGACGCCACCGGTCGTGCGAATGTCGAGGTTTGTCGGTTCGAGTTGCAGGCCGACCCGAAGCTCACGGTTGTCGTCGCCCTCTGCGCCACCCTGGTCGCGGTTCAGCCAGAAGATCGTTGCCGCGATGAGCGCGGCGACCACTACCACCACCAGGGTGATGATGAGGGGCTTGTTCGACCGCTCTCGCTTGCGGTAGGCGGGGGAAGTGGACGTCTGCATCGACTCGGTCACAGAAGACTCCTCGGGTCGTGCGCGAGGCGAGGCCGCACGCATGGGTAACTAAGACGGCGGGCGGCAGTGCTCGTGCGTCACTGGCCGACAATACGCGGGTTTCGGCGAGATGTCTCGTCTGAGAGCACCTCGTTAACGTGTTGTTACATTACACATCACGAAATCTTGTATCGCAGTAGCACTGGGTTCAGTCATTACCGCAGATAGCCGCCATCTCTCAGGCCTGCCTCGATTTCAAATCGGTTGGTGAGTGGATTGCGGCCACTGAGCTGGTACAGCACGGGCAAGGCCAGCCCGTAATGCCGCCACTGCTCCCGGTGCACCAGTTCGTGCCGCAGCACGGCCGCGCTCACGTTGGTGTTCGTCAAATAACACGCGCCCACACAGCTGCCGCCCCGCCCGAATGTCCATCGGGGCATACCAGTGAACACCCAGAGGCCGTCAACACGTGAGATTTTTCCTGTGCTCCACACGCTGCCCCAGATAAAGCCGACCGCCGTGGCATACCAATACCCGAACCGTGCGAATGGCCAGGGGCGAAGCCCCGCATACCGTGAGCGCGGCTGTGTTGAGCGTGGCGACGTGTGGTCGGCCAATGCTGCACGACGTGAGCCTGGTGCTGCCGTGTGGTCAGTCATCGCCGCCCACCGTGACGAAATCGATGAGCTGTTCGACCCGGCCAAGCAACTCGGGCTCGAGATCTTGGTACGAGCGCACCCTGCCGCGAATGCGAGCCCACGCATCGGCGATGTCTGCCGGTTCGTCCGCTGGCAGTCCGAGCGCCCGACAAATCCCCGCTTTCCACTCGATGTCGCGAGGTATGTGCGGCCAGGCTTTCAGCCCCACTCGTGCCGGTTTCACCGCCGCCCAAATATCGATAAACGGGTGGCCAACAATGAGTACATGGTTTCCGTACGGTTGGCGAGCGATGTGCGCGGCGATTCGCGACTCCTTGCTGCCCGATACTAGATGGTCAAGCAACACCCCGGCGCGACGACCTGGCCCAGGTGCAAACGAGGCGAGCACCTGCTCAAGATTGTCGGCACCGTCAAGAAGCTCAACGACGACGCCCTCAACTCGCAGATCGTCGCCCCACACCTGCTCAACCAATTCGGCATCGTGTCGACCCTCAACAAAAATTCTGCTGGGCATCGCTACACGAGCGCGTTGCGGCGGTGCAGCGACCGAGCCAGAAGCCGTGCGACTCGGGCGTGCGACCCGTTGGGGCAGCACCAACTGCACCGGCTTCCCATCAATTAGAAAGCCGTCATTCATCGCAAACGAACGCACCTTGCCGCGGCCATCTTCGAGTTGCACGAGGCCCTCGCGCACGCTCACCACCGCGCCGCACCACTGCGACTCCGAATGCTCGACGACCAAACCACGCGCGAGCGTCACCTCGCGACGGACCACCGGGCCACGTCGCGGTCGCATCGCCGCAACCGGGTCACGGTCGTACCGCTCATCAAACATGTTGCGCGTGTGCCCTTCGGGTTTGTCTGGATCGTCTCAGCAGGGTGACCGCGCGCTTTCGCGAGCGGTCACCCACTACGGTACCGTTTGTCGGTTCGGAACGAGCGTGAGCGCGCGCATCGGCAGGGCTCTTGACACGACGCTCGTACCTGCGAGAGCGAGTAGGGTGTGCAGAGTGACAGGAGCAGACACAGACGGGCAAGGCGGCTGGCGTCGCCGCATGCGCTCGCTGCTGGTTGACACCGCACCACTACGTCACAGCCCTGCGTTCGCGAGACTCTGGTTCGGCACCTCAATTTCGCAAATCGGCGCACAACTCACGATTGTCGCCGTAGGCCTACACATCTACGCACTCACACAATCAACGCTTGCGGTGTCGTTTGTCGCGCTGTGGGCGCTCGCGCCCATGATCATTGCGGGGTTTGTCGGCGGTACTCTCGCCGACCGATATGACCGACGAACAGTCGCGCTCGTGACCGCCATCGTGGCATGGCTGAGCATCGCGACGATGACGACGATCGCGTTTCTCGACGTGCGAGTGACCTGGCCCTATTACGCGCTCGCCGCCTGCAACGCCGCAAGCGCTACTATTCTCGGCGCCACTCGCGGCGCGATTCAGCCACGCCTGCTGCCGCCACAATTGCTGCCCGCTGGCGCTGCGCTCAACGGCATCACCATGGCGCTCGCCGTCACCGTCGGGCCAGCTCTCGCCGGCGTCATGGTCGCCAGCGTTGGGTTTGCGTGGACCTACCTGATTGACGCAGCGCTGTTCATCGGCGCCTTCGCCGGCATACTCGGGCTGCCACCCATGCGGCCAGAAGGCAAGCCGCTCGCACCCGGTCTCGGGTCAGCCATCGAAAGCCTGCGTTTCTTGCGCCGCGCACCAAACGTTCGCGCCACCTTTGTGTTTGATCTCGTCGCAATGATTTTTGGTACGCCGCGGGTGGTCTTTCCGGCCGCTGCCGCACTGGTGCTCGGCGGCGGCGCCGTGACCGTCGGCCTGCTCACGGCAGCCTTTGCGGTCGGGGCGCTCGTCAGCGGCCTCTTCTCGGGCCGGCTTGGCTCGGTACGACTGCAGGGGCGCGCGGTAGCGGTCGCGATTGCGTGTTACGGTGCGTTCACCGCGCTCTTTGGCGTGGTGCTGCTCGTCACCGCTCTCGTGGTTCCCAGCTATGAGGGCCGCCCGCCAGTGCAACTCGCTTTGGTGCTCGCAGCCGTTGCCCTCGCCGGCGCGGGCGCATCTGACAACGTGAGCGCAGTGTTTCGCACGACCATTTTGCAGGCCGCAGCCCCTGACGAGGTGCGTGGCCGCATGCAGGGCATCTTCTATGTGGTCGTGGCGGGCGGGCCCCGAGTCGGCGACTTGCTCGCAGGCGCACTCGCCACCTTGCTCGCGCTGTGGGCACCCGCGCTCATCGGTGGCCTGGTCATCGTGGCGATTATGGCGGTATTGTGGCGAATGGGCAGCAGCTTTATGCGTTATGACGCGCTGCGCCCCACACCCTGACTGCGAGGAGCCCACGTGACTGATTCGACCGCCACCAATTCATCACAGGCCGAACCCACGGTGATCGTACGTGCTGAGAACCGCATGACCCGCATCACACTGAATCGACCGCGAGCACTCAACGCGCTCACACGAGACATGGTGGTGCAGGTGAGAGCGGCACTCAGCGAAGCAGCCACGCAGGGCGCAGATGTTGTGGTGCTCGAGGGCGCAGGCGAACGTGGGTTCTGCGGGGGCGGTGACGTGAAGTCAATGTCAAGCGACGGCCTCGAAGCAGCGCTCGAGTTCTTGTCTCAGGAATACCTCACCGACTTTGCGATTCATACCTCACCGATCGCGGTCGTGGGGATCATGCACGGTATCACCATGGGCGGAGGCATCGGTTTGACCGCGCACGCCGCGACTCGTGTGGTCACCGAACGCAGCCTGCTCTCAATGCCCGAAACTCGCATCGGCATCGCCCCCGACGTCGGGGGCGACCTGCTGTTGGCCCGTTGCCCCGGGAGACTGGGCGAATTGCTTGCGATCTCGTCGGGCACGTTCAACGGCCAAGACGCCATTGCGCTTGGGTTCGCGGACCACTACGTGCCAAGCGACCGCCTCGACGAGCTGACACGACGTCTCGCCTCGGGCGAATCGCCTGAAGCCGTCTGCGCGGCGCTCGCCGTCGTGCCACCCGCCTCGACCATTGTGGCCGACCACACTTGGTTCGACGAGATCGCTGACAGCGCGCTCGGGTCGGCAGAGGTCACACTTGCTGACCCGGTGGCCGCGACCGCACGACTCCTTGAACAGCTCGAGACCTCACAGCACGAGGGTGCCAGGCAACTTGCCACGACAGTCCGCGGGCTCTGCCCGATGTCAGTCGTGGTAAGCATTGCGCAGATCGCACGAGTTCGGCGAGATGACCTTGACCTCGCCACTGTGCTCGCTGATGCCTACCGCACCCTCGGCCGACTGCTGCCCCGCCCAGACTTCGCAGAAGGTGTGCGCGCACTGCTCATCGACCGCGACGGCACACCGCACTGGCAGCCTGCACGTGTGGAAGACCTCGACCCGGCAGCAGTGCGTGCCATTCTTGACCCTGAACCGGTCGCGGGCGAGACACCGCTAGACGTTCGCCAGCAGGCGCACTGAACCCAGTTAAGCGGCTACTTAGGTGCTTTGCGTGAAAACCGTCGACGCTTCACTGCGCTGGCAGCGCCAGCAGAGCCACCAGCACCGGCAGCGCCATCAGCACCTTCAGCGCTCAGAGCGTCGGCAGCGCCACCAGCACTCGCGGATGACCCAGTCGCGCGCCGGTTCTTGTCTCGCTCATGGGCGTGCTGCGCGATCAATTCAGTGAGGTCGCGCTGAATGAGCTGCTCGATTCGGCCCTCGCGCTCGCGCTTGTATTCTGCGCTCGATCCGCCGGCGTAGTACGGGTGGCTGGCTTTCTCTTTCAGGGAATCGCCGACCTCGCGCCATGCCGCAGTACGAGCACGCTCGGCCGTGCTTCTCAGGTAGTCGTCTTTGTCGAGACGTGCACGCAGTTCGAGCGCGACACCCTCGTACACCTGTTGCCGATGTTGTAGGGTGCGATTATCGTCGCTGCCGTAGTCGTTTTCGCTCCACGTGCTGTAACCCGTCTTGCGAATCTCGTCTCGAATGCGTGCGATGTGTCGGGCATCACGCTCGCGCTCTTCGGCAAGCTCGCTGAGTGACGCTTTTACCAGGTCAACAATCTCGTCTTCGCGGTAATCGGCCTTATGCCGCAACGCATTCAAGATGATCGCGTTTTTCACGTTCATGCGTACTGCGACGTCGGCAACAAGTAGACCTTGCTCAACAATCTCTTCGACCGGTGCGAGGTGCCGCTGGGGCAGGCGTCGTTTGCGGCGCGACGGTGCCTGCGACTTGCGTTTCATCCAGCCGAACATGGCACCTCCTTGGTCAGTGCATTCAGTGTTACCTCTGCAAGTATTGCAAACATTCAATGCCGGTTTTGCTCGAGGTGCGTACGCTTGAAGCATGGACGTTCAAATAAAACGAGCGTATGACACTCCCGCCAGTGCTGACGGCATCAGAGTGTTAGTTGATCGGCTGTGGCCGAGGGGCCTCAGCAAACAGGCAGCTGAACTAGATCTGTGGTTGAAAGAGGTAGCCCCGAGTGCCGAGCTTCGCCGCGCCTGGCATGCAGACCCGCAGGGGCATGATCCTCGCCACTTCGCGAGCTTCGCCAAAAACTACCGCGCCGAACTCACTGAACCACCCGCGAGCATCGCTCTCACGCAACTGGTGCAGCTCGCTCACGAGTCTGACACGCTGACGCTCGTCTACGGCGCACGCGACGAACAAATCAATCACGCGGTCGTGCTGCAGCAGGTCGTGCGCGAACAGGCGCTGGGCTGAGTTCGACGGTGAGCGCAGCACGTAACTGTGCGAGTGCGGCCTCAAAACTGGCTTGGTCACAGCTGCCGCCGGTGCCGATCACCAACCCGAACCGCCCGGCAGTGGGGCTTTGGCCGTGCCAATACGAGCTGAGGGCCACCGCTCCGAGGCCGGTACAGCGTTGCATGATGGCGCTTTCGGCATGCTCGCCGCCTGCTATTTCGATGACTGCGTGCAGCCCCCCACTCATCGGACGCACTCGGGCACCCGGTGTGCCGAAGAGGCGTTCGACGACGAGTTCGCGACGCTGCGCATAACGCTTTCGCATGCGAGTCGTATGGCGCCGCAACCCACCACTGGCAAGGTAGGTTGCGAGCGCGGTCTGCACGATGGTTGAGACTGGACCGCCGAGATCGCGCCGCACCGGTGAAATCATGCGCCCCAGGCGCGCGGGTGCGAGCAAATATCCCGCAGACAGTGATTGCGACACGGTCTTCGAGAAGGTGCCGAGCAGCACCACTGACCCGTCTACCGGATCATCGAGGGCGGCAAGCGCGGGCAGCGGGCTGCCAGTGTGGCGAAGTTCGCTGTCGTAGTCGTCTTCAATGATCACCGCACCGCTGCGCTTCGCCCAGTCGAGCAGCTCTCGGCGGCGGCTGAGCGGCAGCGACCCGCCGAGAGGGTATTGATGACTCGGGGTGACAATGATGGCATCGAGCACGCCGGTAGGGAGTGTTGCGGTGACCAGCCCCTCGGCATCGACCGGAAGCGCCACAATCGTCGCGCCGAATCGTGCGGCGACCTTGCGCAGCGACGGGTACCCAGGGTCTTCGACGCCCACGGTGAGCGCCCGCGCGTGGCTGCTGCCGAGCGCGGTCAAGAGCAGGGCGAGCCCCTCGCGTGCGCCCGCGGTGACAATGACATCATCGGCAGGTCTCGTGGTGCCACGCATGCGTCGCAGGTGTTCGGTGATGGCTGCGCGCAGCCGCGCATCACCATTTGCGGGGGCCTCGTGGTGGGCCTCAGCAGCTGCGGTGCGCCACGCGGATCGCCATTCGGGTGTGCCGACCGCGCTCGTGTCGGGTAAGCCCGGGGCGAGCGGCCGCGACTCGGGTGCAGGGGCAGCCTGCGTAAGGGCAGCTTGCGCATCAGCGTCGAGTGGGGCATTCGGTGCTGGCACGCTGGCGGGGGAGCCGGAAGC
>LSQX01037239.1_pt1 | contig 11802 bp, 11 predicted proteins | sample 654561 | NCBI WGS metagenome assembly LSQX01 (sample SAMN04489861, study PRJNA283612) | anaerobic digester metagenome | isolation source: 4 biogas reactors fed with cattle manure at either 37C or 55C with and... | place: Denmark: Kongens Lyngby | collected 2014 | reverse complement strand
TTGACGACTTATCCCGTGAGGTCTCCTAGGCGGTATTCCGTAGTAACAACGAACTAGGACGAAGTCAGCAGAGGTCATAGTACTAAGGAATTAGGAAGGACCGAACAACACGAAGTCGAATGGAAACAGGAATGTGAATATCTAGGTCTGACGAGGTTAAAGTACCAAAGACGTAAGGGCGAGAAATAACCATAGGAGTTAAGACCAGTAGGTGTGAAAGCAAAAATGGAAAAGAGACGAGTATGCCACAACTGATGGAAAAGATACTAAGCCCAGAAAACATGAACACTGCACTTAAAAAGGTAAAATCCAACAAGGGTGCAGGTGGTATTGATGGAATAGAGATGAAAGATATCGACGCATATATCACAGCAAACTGGGCAGGTATCCGGGAACGTATCTTGAAGCGAAAGTATAAACCGCACCCAGTGCTAAGGGTAGAAATCCCCAAAGCTAGTGGTGGAGTACGAAAGCTCGGGATACCAACTATTATGGACAGAGTCATTGAACAGGCTATAGTGCAGGTAATAACACCAATAGTAGAACCACATTTCAGTGAATACAGTTATGGATTTAGGCCCCAAAGAAGAGCTCAGCAAGCCATAATAAAAATGCTGGAGCACTTAAATGAGGGCTATGAATACATAGTGGACATAGATTTAGAAAAGTTCTTTGACAATGTTCCCCAAGACAAACTAATGACCTTGGTAGGTAAAATCCTCCAAGACCCGGATACAGAGTCACTCATAAGCAAGTACTTAAAAGCCGGAGTGATGGTTGAAGGAAAGTACGAGGATACCAAAACAGGCACACCACAAGGTGGAAACCTATCCCCTATATTGAGCAACATAATGCTTAACGAACTAGATAAGGAACTAGAACAAAGAGGATTACGCTTTGTTAGGTACGCAGACGACTGCATAATTACAGTAAAAAGTAGTGCAGCAGCCAATAGAGTTATGGGAAGTGTTACACAATGGATTGAGCGTAAACTTGGATTAAAAGTTAATGCAGAAAAATCCAGAGTTAACAGGCCTACGAAGACGAAGTTTCTAGGCTTTAGTTTTGTTAAGATGGGTGGTAAGTGGGAGGCCAGACCACACAAGGATTCAGTAAAGAGCTTTGAAAGAAAGTTAAAGCGACTGAGCAAACGTAGTTGGTCTATAGGTCTGCTGGAGCGCATTAGAAGATTGAATCTGGTCATTCGAGGCTGGATAAACTACTTCAGGATAGGCAAGATGAAAAGTCACATGCAACGCATAGACGGCCGTCTACGCACAAGACTACGGATTGCCATCTGGAAGCAGTGGAAAAGCCGAAAGAAGAGAATATGGGGACTAATGAAATTAGGTGTCCCGAGATGGGTGGCAGAACAGTCAGCAGGCTTTGGAAATCACTACCAAGCTGTAGCAAGAACGACAGGGCTGCGTAAAATCTCAAAAGAAATATTCGACAGGTTGGGGTTAGTTAGTTGTGTAGATTATTATTTGTGTTGAACCGCCTAGTGCCGAACGGCACGCTAGGTGGTGTGAGAGGGGCTAGAAATTAGCCCCTACTCGATTCATGAATTATTGATTCTGCGGTCACTGCCGCCCGCTTCTGTGGCTGAAGAAATACTTTTTACAGCCAGATAATCAGGATTTTCAATGTCACAGCGGGCGAGCAAAAGTGCGACGTCTCATGTCAAATTGAGTTTAAGTGCCGGTCCAAAATCTCATTTAAAATGAGTGTAAAAACTTGACATAATTGTGCAAATCGACTAACATTTTATTAAGTTCCATACCTTAAATTTAAGAATTCATGGAGCTAACCCATCAGTTGCCCAGTAACTGAGCAGAATGAAACTTGACAGACTGCAAAGCCCATGGCGCTTAGCCATATCGGATCGTTATCAAGAAATTCGGCATTGTAGCATCTAGACTATGCGACATTATGCTGTTACTTAGTCGCCATATTCGTCCCTTTTCAATGGGTGCGGCGCAACGGCAAAGATCTGAATGGGTGAAGGAAGGAGGAAGTACTGTTTGGAAGTACACCTCAATGAAACGGGCAGATGAATCCGACATCATCCACTTAGTGACAGCTAAAGCAAAAAATTATACGGATCCTGCCCGTTTCGCATGTGCAGCTATATTTTATTGACAACAAAAACTACTGTCACATCGCAGAGCGATATGCTAATAATGCTTCTTCCCGGCACAGATATTTATATCCACTATATTTAGTGATTTCATACTCATAAAACACAATAGATAGTATTCCATATGACTCGAGTTAGCTGCCGCATACTTGATTTTGAGGCATGAATGTGGTAGTATGATCGGGTAGTATTTTGCGGGTATTTTAAAGTTTTGAGGTGATTCGTTTGATCGAAAAATCTGATCTGAAAGTCTGTCGCAGCGGTCTGGAAGAGCGTATTGGACGTAAGATCTGGCTCAAGTCTAAAGGCGGCAGGAAGCGCACTATTATTCATGAAGGTTATTTGGACACATGTTCATCAAATGTGTTTACAGTGCGGTGTCCTGTTACATCGGCCTATGATGAATATGTATCCTTTAGTTATGTCGATGTTCTGACTAAAGTGGTTGAAATACGCTTTGACAAAGAAACGGATAGCATGGAATGCGCCCCTGAGACGCTTCCGCCAGTTTAAGGCAATGCCGTTTGCTCCGGTGACAATCAGGGGAGAAGCAGCTGCGAAAATTAATTTGTCACTGGATGTTTTTGATCGCAGAAATGACAGTTACCACAATATCGATAGTGTAATGCAAGCTGTTTCGCTTGCCGATGGCGTCACAATCGCAGTGGCGCCATTAATATGTCCGAAAAACAAAAGCTCCGCAGGGGTCTGTCATGACAAGTCTGATCATTTGACGAACAATAGAGATTTACATAGAGCTTTTTTCTGTCAAGAATCGTCAATAAGCATTGAACTGCAAAGCACAAGACCGGTTCCCATGGATGAGACAAATACTGCTGTGAAAGCGGCAAAGCTCTGGTGTCAGCAAGCCGGAGCCACAAATTTAAAGATAGAAATATATTTAGAGAAGCACATCCCAACGGGGGCGGGACTGGGAGGCGGCAGCTCTGACGCAGCAACAGTCTTGCGCCTGTTGAATCAGTTGGCAGCAGAGGCAAAAATTACCGCTGCTCCCTTATCCTCAAAATTACTTCCAGAGCTTGCCGCGATGATAGGCGCGGATGTTCCTTTTTGCTTACACGGTGGAATCGCCCGCTGCCGCGGTATCGGTGAAATTGTAGAACCACTCGGATCTTTACCGAAATGGTTTCTGATTCTGGCTATACCGCCGTTTTCTTTTTCGACAGCGGAAAGATTCAGAGAGCTTGATCAGCTGGACAAAGAGTGTTGGCGCCACCCTGATACTGAATCTCTGCTTAAAGCCATCGACAGCCAAGATCTTGCCGGCATCAATGAGACGGCTTTCAATGTTTTTTCTAATCTGCAGGATACTGATGTCATATCCATAGAAACGGCTTTGTTGGAAACCGGCGCAGATATGGTGCGGATGACCGGTTCAGGACCGGTTGTCTTTGCTTTGTATGCTGCAGAAAAACACCGCAGCCTCTCTTTGCAAAGGCTCAAGGCATCCGCCCACAAAGATACTATGTTCTTACCTGCTTATTTCAAACGGTCCGCCTCATCGTTCTAGAGTTCTTCTGTATCGAGCCAGATTGTAAAAGGTCCATGATTAACCAGGTGAACATCCATGACGGCCCCGAACTCTCCGCAGGCAACACGATTCCCCAGGCCGGCTTTAGCCAGTGCGATGAATTGGTGATACAACTCTTCACTTTGCTCCGGCGGAGCCGCTTCAATAAAGCTGGGGCGATTGCCTTTTTTGCAGTTGGCAAATAAAGTGAACTGCGAAATAATCAGGACTTCGCCATCAACCTGCTCTAGACTGAGATTGGTCTTGCCTTCTTTATCCTCAAATATGCGCAGATTCTCAATTTTATGCCAAAGACGCGCACTGCTGTGGGGGTCATCATCACGGCTGATGCCAAGCAAAATCAGATAACCTTGGCCGATACTGCCAACAATACGCTCTCCCACTTGAACGTGGGCGGAAGATACACGTTGAATCAGCGCCCTCATGCCCAGATTACCTCGTAGCCATCTTCAACAAAGGAGAGCATTCCGGCGTGTCCGTTCATATCATCAAGCCAGGGCAGACCAACAGCCTCATTCATTTCCAATACGCCAAGCTGTAGAGAGCAGCCCAGGCAAATTCCTGCCAGCAAACCGTTTTTACGGGCTGAGAGATATAATTTATTACCTTCGTTTTCTAATTGCGCCGGCAATTTGACGGATTCCCCTTCAAAAATGATCTTTACCTCATATCCTTGCTCGTGTAACTGCAGAGCATTCATGAGTACGTGCATAAAGCACATTTTTTTGCCTTCCATGGCGTAAAATAACACTTTTTTCATCTGCGTCGCTCCTTATCAAAATCTTTTGTCGAAGGATATTTTTTCCTTCAGTGTTGCTTACGTATATAATGTAGTAGTTAGTATCCGTCAGGGAATGGATAATGTTCGTATTGGGACAGTGTTTATAATCAAAATCCATACTGTAGCCTGAATGGATACTAGTATTATAGCCTAATGCAAATTGCGAATTATTCATTATCGGAAGGACTTGAACAATGGCAGAAGAAAAGAGATTCATACCTGCATGGGCGGTAAAAACAGGAATACTGCTCTACGTTATCTCCAGTGTAATCATTTTGTACGGTCTTTCTGCTGACAGCTTAAGATTTTTGGTTTGGGTCGGTATTGGAATTTTTGTGATCGGCTTTGCCATACGTCTGAAGTTTTGTTCTTGTCCCTATTGTGGCAGTGCTATGGCATCGAGAGTAGCCAAGATAAGCGGCAAGCCATTTCACTGTCCTCAGTGCGAAAAGGAGATAGGCCAGAAGTAAACAGAGCTGGCAGCGTGATTTAAGGAGTATTTATGATAAAGATAATGAGTGTCCCCGACTATGAAGCAATGGGTCTTGCCGCGGCACGCATAGTAGCGGCTCAGGTACGCATAAAGCCAAATTCAGTCTTGGGTCTGGCGACCGGATCCTCACAGATAGGTTTGTATAAAGAGTTGATTCGTCTTCATCGGGAAGAAGGATTGGATTTCTCTCTGGTAACGACAATTAATCTGGATGAATACTGTGGGCTGCCCGGGAACCATCCCGGGTGTTATCGTTACTTTATGGATACACAATTGTTTAACTACATAAATATTGATCCGAAATCAATATTTGTCCCCGATGGCAATGCAGAAGATATCGCTGCTCACTGTGAGGTCTACGACGGCATCATTAATTCCTATGGAGGCACTGATATACAGGTTTTGGGCATCGGCGAGAATGGGCATATTGCTTTCAATGAGCCAAACGATAGTCACTTTATGGCCAAGACACATGAAGCAAAGTTGACCGAAGACACAATAAGAGTGAATTCAAGATTTTTCGACGACCCTGATGAGACTCCACGCACTGCAATCACGATGGGCATGGAAGGTATTATGAGCGCAAAAATAGTAATTATGCTGGCTTCAGGAATAAAAAAGGCTGATGCAGTTTATGGAATGGTGCGAGGTGAGGTGACGCCACGATGCCCTGCGTCAATCCTACAGCTCCATCCGAATGTTATACTGATTGCAGATACTAAAGCTTGTTCTCGTTTAGAATAGCTTACAGACCACGACAGTTTGACAGCAGGAGGGAGACCTATGAAGACCAAGGGAACAGTTATTATAATTATTTTAGTAGCTTTCATCGCCGGAGGTATCATATCATATTGTGTGTTTAACACCGGATCCGGCAAGCTGCCCAAACCCGTTGTCGGAGAAGGCATATATGGTGAAATGTTTGGTGTTGATAAAAACATCAACGAAGAAACAATTGATGATTATCTCAACCGTGAAGACACAGTTTATCGGGATATGAGGATGCTCATAGATGACGCAGTGTACGAGAATATTGGCGGAGACTCTTATTTGTCGGGATTTGTAAAGGGCTTTGAGGCCGTTCCTTTTCCTCTCATTGTCAATGTCACAGAATTACCCCCTGAAGTTGGCGAAGCGTACGGGGGGGAGACTCTCTTCACGCAGAACGGCGATGGAGAGTATATCGCTAATTATGACGAGTCTCTGGAATTTTTAGAATATTATTTTCCTAAGGATAAAAATATTTTTTTGATGTGCGGCGGCGCAGGTTATGCCGGCATGATGAAATCCATGCTTACAGATCTCGGCTGGGATGAGGGGAAAATTTATAATGTCGGGGGATACTGGTTTTACGACGGAGAGAACAAAGTCACAGTCAAATCAGCCAATGGCGATGACTCTTATGATTTTTGGAAGGTCACTTATCATAATATTGACTTTGATTCTTTGAACAGGATTGAGGATGAAACGTAAAAATATCATATTGGCTGTTTCTCTGTTAATCACGGGGCTGCTGATTGGTTTGCTCCTATACTTCTTAACGGCAAAAGATCAGCCATTTTTTTTAGACGATCAGTATTATGGAACAGGTTCACTGATTGATATAGATAACAGCAGGCTTAATGAGCTGGAAGAGGGCAAAGATTCTTTTGCGGTATTGGTGTACCAAGTATCAACCTGCGGGCGCGCCAACGCTTATGATTTTAATCAGTATGTAGAAGAATTTTTGGTAGCCAATAAGATTACCTTCTATCAGATCATGTTCTTTGAAATCGAAGGTTCTAAAATGGCTGAGCATGTTAAAGTTTGTCCTTCAGTTGTGATTTACCGGGACGGACAAGTGGAAGCTTTTTTGGATGCAGTTGCTGCCGAAGATACAGATCATTATAAATCTGCTGAGGATTTCGGCAAGTGGTTTACAAGTTATGTGAAATTAAAATAATGATTATTGTTTGAGTTCACAAATTAGAGGATCCATTGAATTGAGTCATCACAAACAAAAATATAACCAAGAAGATGATTGCTGTACAGTTTATGCCTGCCGCATGGTTAAAGATACCGTACAAAGATAAACCTCTCGACTGTTTAGACTTAATAATTTAGAATATACTCTGTCTGCCTGACTGCCGAATGTTATTGAATGCTGTAGCTTGCGATAATATCGATTCTGTCAAACAGGTGAAAGACTCCAAAATCATCGAGAGGATATTATGCTGCGAAAGCTCTACGCTCAATATAAATGGTTTTTGTGTGATTTTGGCAAAGTCTATATTATCGCCTCTGTTACATTACTCTTAAACTACGTCATGGCCCTGATTCCGCCTTGGGCAATCGGCTATTTGGCTGATTTGATTGTTGCCGGCCGGATTCAGCTTAATACCTTTTACAACTATATGTTGATCCTGGTTGTCGTAATAATGCTGTATTACCTCGTCAACTATATTTGGAGCTATCTGGTCTTCTTGGCCGCCGATGAAATTTCACGGGCTGCAAGGCGCCAGTTGGTGACCAAATATCTGAAGCAGAATCCCACTTTTTTCGCCAAGAATTCAACCGGCAGCCTTATGGGTAAAGCTACCAACGATGTTGAAGCTATCGCAGATATGGCGGGATACGGCATGATGTCCTTTTTTGATTCAACTTTTTATCCTTTAGCCGTAATTTTTGTTATGGTCTTCACAGTTTCATGGAAGCTGACCTTTGTTGCGGTCCTGCCTTTGCCTCTCCTGATTTATTCTTCCAAGGCTATCGGCAAAATATTGTATGACAGATACTTTGACGCGCAGCAAGCCTTTGATGAAATGAATGATAAAGTTTTGGAGAATATTGCCGGCATGCGCATCATCAGAGCTTATGATAAAGGCGAAGAGGAAATCAGCGATTTCATCAAGACTGCTCAGAATTTGTATGATAAGAACATGTCGCTTGTACGCATGAGCGCTTTCTTTGGACCTGTTGCCCGTGTCATAGGCGGTGTCAGTATGACAGTAGCTTTAGCTTATGGAGCGATGCTCATCTCCAGACAAGAGATCAGCCTAGGCGGCCTGATGTCTTTCCTTTTTTATCTGGATATGCTGATCTGGCCGATGATGGCTGTCGGTGAATTCATCAATGTTTCCCAGCAAGGCTCTGCCTCCATGGAACGCATCCAGGAGATCTTGTCTTATGAGGAGGATGTGAAGTTTGATTCCCCTGCGGTAAACTATTCAGGCAATGGCAGCATTGAGTTCAAAGATCTAAGCTTTACTTATCCTGAAGCTGAAAGCCCCTCGCTTCGACATATAACTTTAAAATTGCAGCCGGGAGAAACTCTAGGCGTTGTCGGCAAGGTTGGCAGCGGCAAGACTACTTTATTGAAACAGCTTCTGCGGTTTTATCCTCAAACTGAAGGAAAAATCATGCTGGGAGAGAAGCCGCTTGAGATATACTCCCGCCTCAGCCTGCGCAGAGCGATAGGCTATGTGCCTCAGCAGCCTTTTTTGTTCTCAAGGACTATCCGTTCCAATATTGAGCTGGGAGCTCCGGAGGGAGCAGAGCTGTCAGCGGAAGAGGAAGCTGCGCCCGCAACCAAATATCGTCCGGTGATCGATCCTGACAATAAATTAGGGCTGGCGGCGTTTGACGAAAGCAGGGGTGAAGACGCAGATTTGACCGCCGATAAATCTGCGGGAATCTCAATAGAGGAAGCGATCGATTTGGCAGATTTTCGCAAAGATTTGGAGCAATTGCCTGAGGGACTCGAAACTTTGGCCGGCGAAAAAGGGATTGCACTCTCCGGGGGGCAAAAGCAGAGAATTACCATAGCGCGCGCTTTGATGAAAGATCCGGAAATTCTTATACTTGACGACTGCCTTTCTGCAGTTGACGCGAATACGGAAGAAACAATATTGGGCACCATGAAGGCGAAAAGGGCGGGACGGACGACCCTGATCAGTTCACACAGGATATCCGCTATCATGCACGCCGATCTCATCATAGTTCTGGACGAAGGACAAATTGTTGAATCAGGGACACATCAGGATCTCCTGGCCGCAGGCGGCTGGTATATGAGACAGTATGAGCGTCAAAAACTGGAACGGGCGAAACGGGAAATACCATAATTTTTGTTTAATTGAGGCTGGATTGTATTGAAGCAGGCAGAAAAAGACAAATTAAATCAAAAGAGGCAAAGTCGCCTTCTAAAATATACCTTGCAGGCAAAAAGAACTTTGGGACAAGGGCTTTTGGTTTCCGTGCTTACAGTTGCTTCCAGTCTGCTGGCACCTTATATGGTCAAATATCTGTTGGATAATGGGCTTAGCGAAGGTACTTCCATGCACGTTAATTTCATTATTCTTGTTTTGGCAGCATATTTTGGGATCATGCTTCTATCAGCTGTTATGAGATATTTCAGTTCCTTGCTGATGCAAAAGGCCGCCAATGAGATTTCTATGCAGATGCAGCTTGATGTCTTTTCTCATGTTCAAAAACTTCCAATCGAGTTTTTTGATCAGCTTCCTGCCGGGCAGGTAGTGTCTCGCATAACCAACGATACTAAGGCGGTCAAAGTGCTGTATCAGGTGGTTCTATCCCAATTTTTGATGGCAGGTATCTACGCTTTGGGTATTTATGTCAGCCTCTTCTTAATTGATCCCATACTGGTGTTGATTGGATTGATCCCAACACCGATATTATTCTTGCTTTTCCGTGACTTTCGTGGTAAATCTGCGCTCTTCAATCGCGTTGTGCGCAGGAAGTTAAGCGAGTTGAACGGCAATCTCAATGAGAATATCCAGGGCATGGAGGTAATATCCAGCCTCGGCAAGGAAAGACAGATTTATCACGAGTTCTCAGTCATCAACGATCAAGCATACGAACAAGGCAGGAATATCACCAAGCTGTTTGCTTACAGCGCGCATAATGCGACGTCAGTTCTGCAGTACTTGATGTTATCTGCGGTCTTGCTTTACTTTGGTTATGGGCATCTGTCAGGCGCATATTGGGTACAAATAGGCACTCTATATGTGTTTATCGACTATATGATTACCCTGTTTTCTCAAGTTAATAACGCCATGACCAGAGTAGGAGATTTGGAAAGATCACGCAGCGCTGCCGATCATATTTTTGAATTGCTGGATGAAGAAACAGTATCCAATGGCGATGAAGATGCACCTGTTTCAACGGGCAAGATTACCTTTGAGAATGTTACCTTCGCCTATAAAGATGAGGATGTACTCAAAGACGTAAGTTTTGAGGTCAAACCTAACCAGACAGTGGCTTTTGTCGGCCACACCGGATCGGGCAAGAGTACGATATTAAATTTGCTGTTCGCTTTTTACCGGACGCAAGAAGGCAGGATTCTCTTTGAGGGTGTTCCTTTGGAGAGCCTTGACTGCAAGAGCGTTAGGAGACAGATGGCGATTGTACTGCAAGATCCCTTTCTCTTCACGGGAACTATTCTGTCTAATATTAACCTTAACAGAGATGATATCAGCCGCGCTGATGCCGAGACCGCACTGCGGGAAGTGGGCGGCGATTTACTGCTGGATCGGCTTGAGGATGGAATAGATACCAAAGTAACTGAGAAAGGGCAAGGTTTTTCTTCCGGAGAACGACAGCTGATTTCGTTTGCCCGCGCGCTCGCGCATAACCCTCGAATCCTGGTTTTAGATGAGGCGACATCGAGTATTGACTCAGAAACTGAATCTGTTATACAAAAGGCAATGCGCAAATTAGAGCAGGGACGCACGACATTGATTATTGCGCACCGTCTGTCGACAATTAAACATGCCGACCAGATAATTGTTCTAGATCATGGCAGGATTGCCGAGCAGGGTGTTCACGATGAATTGATAACAAAGAATGGGATTTACAAGTCAATGTACGAATCGCAATCTCAGGAGAAACTCTGCTGACTTTGCTTTGGCAGGTTAGCGGTTCTCAGGTATACTAGTGCGGAAAAGGGATTGAAAGGTGATTTGCAATCAGGCATGAATACTAAAGCTGCTGACGGTTCAGGAAAAGAAAAGAAACCATATCTGCATTTGTTTTTACTCAGTATCGCGGCTGTAGTCTGGGGCGCATCCTTTGTCTCCCAGAGCGTAGGTATGGATCATGTTGGACCCTTCACATACAACGGTGTCCGCATGCTGATGGGCGGCACGGTTCTGCTTCCCGTAATTCCTCTGCTGCGAAAATTCGGCATCACTCAAAAAACAGATATGGCGGATATTCTTGCGATGAGGAGCGTGGATTCGATAGAAGATCTGCCTTGGTATGACCGTAAACCGCAACTCTATGGGGGAATTATTGCCGGAGTAGTGCTTTTTTTCGCCAGCAGCTTCCAGCAATATGCCATTCAGTATACAACTACGGGGAAAGCCGGCTTCATTACTTCTCTCTATGTAGTGCTTGTTCCCGTTTTAGGCGTTTTGCTGGGGCACAAGATCAAGAAGGCTGATTGGCTTGGCGTCTCACTGGCGTTGGCAGGCCTTTATCTTCTGAGCATTAAAGGAGTTTTCAATATCTCCCGAGGAGATTTTTTCCTGGTTCTCTGCGCTATTTTCTACGCCGTTCATATCATTGTGTTGAATCACTATTCTCCTATGGTTGACGGGGTGATCCTCTCTTCAACGCAATTCTTTGTTGTCGGGTTGATATCACTGGTCCCAATGTTCACTATGGAGACCCCCACTTGGGCGTCTTTGATTGCAGCAGGGCCTCCGCTTTTGTATTCAGGTGTTTTGTCGTCAGGCGTAGGCTTCACTTTGCAAACGATCGGTCTGCAGAAAGTACCCCCCACTCAGGCGTCTCTGATTACTTCTCAGGAATCGACACTTTCAGTTGTGTTTGGCTGG
>LSQX01202090.1_pt1 | contig 11803 bp, 7 predicted proteins | sample 654561 | NCBI WGS metagenome assembly LSQX01 (sample SAMN04489861, study PRJNA283612) | anaerobic digester metagenome | isolation source: 4 biogas reactors fed with cattle manure at either 37C or 55C with and... | place: Denmark: Kongens Lyngby | collected 2014 | reverse complement strand
TTCCGTCTCCTCTTGGCATAAAATCACCTCCTTATGTTTTTGACATATATCACTTACAACTTAAGTATACTCCTATATATGACATATGTCAATAACCCCAGTGATTTTATTCTATTTCTATATTAATGTCTTCATCGACAACCTGAATAAAGGTTTGTCCAATATTTAGTTGCAAAGCCTTTCCCTCTTTGTTAAAAAACTCGGTAGGAGCCTGGCGATCTTCCTTTTTCCAAGTGATTTCTACTACTTCTCCCTGGGTGAAAAGAAGCCCACGGCCTTCACCGACATCTTCAAGATCTAGGTGCCCTACATTATCAACAATAAAGCCATCGGAAAATTGAACAATAACATTTACCACTTCAAGGGGCTCTTCATCGTTTTCATCGATATGAAGACTGCCGTCTTTATAGCGGTGATAGACCCTTTCTTCGGGAAGGTAAGTATAAGCGGTCTTGTTGCCCGGTCTTAGATACAGTGTGAACTCATTGGCTTTTTCTCCACCGGGAGCCGTGGGCTTATCATAAAAACTATAGCCTTTAAATTCTGTCTTTTCACCAAAATTCTGTCTTTTTGCATAGGCACGTATTTCTTCCATAGAAGAATAAGCATTATGGGGTGCGTCTTTTCCTACATAATAATTACGATAATAAACCGGTTCACCCACAGCCATACCATCGATGTGTTCAACATCAAAATTATTAATATCAGCATTTCCTTGTCCGCTACCGCCATAGTGAACGTAAATTGCATTATACTCAAGGATTCGGTTAACAAAAGGCGTTCGAGCTGAGCGAATCGGTCCGATTACCTTTGGATCCGTTACCTGATAAAGGGCTAAGTAGCGAGTAAAGTCACCTTCAACACGGATTTCATAAACCACCTCAGCTTCACGAAGGCCTGCTTGCCAGCGCGCATTGGGATGATTGTCTAGCATAATACCAACAACGGGAAGCTCAGCCAGCTCTTTTGTGGTCTCAACACCGCTTAGAAGGGAACGAATGGCTACTTTCTCTTCTTTTTCTATCTTTTCAACCACTTCCTTTGCTTCCTCTTGAATTTCAACTTTTGGTTCTTCAACTTTTAGTTCTTCAACAATTGGCTCTTCTTTCTTAGCGCAGCTAACGGTAAAAAGAAGAACAATAAGAAGAAGACTCATAGCTCTATGTGTTTTTTTCATAGTAACCTCCATCTTCATTTTACATTAAAAGAACTTAATTTTCTACCTACAATAGCAAAGACGAATTTTGGTGTACTTCAATCAGAGCTCTGCCTCAAGATATACATTCATCTTTGGACCCATCTAAATAAAAATGCCACCTCAAAGAGGTGGCATTTGATCTAGTTAATTCTTCCCGAGCTCTTTTTCGAAAAAGTCCTTCTTCATTGAGATTACCGTGCCACTAAGAGCAATGATAGCAATAAGGTTCGGGATAGCCATAAAGCCATTTAGTGTGTCAGCAATATCCCAAAGCACATCAAGTCCACCGATGGCTCCAATAACGATAAAGGGGATAAAAACGATACGATAGGGTGTAATGGCTTTTGGGCCAAAGAGATACTCAGCGCTACGCTCACCATAGTAAGACCAACCAATTAGTGTTGAGAATGCGAAGAGCATAATACCAATACTTACGATATAACCACCACCAGGAATTGTGCTCTCAAAGGCTTGAGTTGTAAGAGCAGCTCCCGTACTTCCGTTATTCCATACACCTGAGGCAATAATAGCAAGAGCAGTAAGGCTACAGATAACAATGGTGTCTATGAAAACTTCAAAGACGCCCCAGAGGCCTTGACGAACTGCACTGTCAGTCGTAGCGGCAGCGTGGGCAATGGGAGCAGAACCAAGACCTGCTTCATTGGAGAAAACGCCTCTAGCCATACCTCTTCTAATGGCCATTTTCATTGTGGCACCGGCAAAACCTCCAGCAGCAGCCTGAGGTGTAAAGGCACCCGAGAAAATAAGTCCAAAGGCGTGGGGGATTTGACCAGCATTTTTAATAAGTATAAAGCCACCACCAAGTATATAAACAAGAGCCATAAAAGGGACAAGGCGCTCAGTAACTTGAGCAATACGCTTAAGTCCGCCTAAGATTACCAGGGCTGTCAAAACTGCCAGAACGACTCCTGTTGCTAGAGGAGGGACCTTAAAGGATTCCTGCAAAGAAGCGGCAACGGAGTTGGCCTGGGTTAAGTTTCCGATACCAAAGGAAGCAAGGGTTGCAAAAATAGCAAAAGTTGCAGCAAGCCACTTATTGTTCATACCATTTTTTATGTAGTACATGGGGCCGCCAACAAAACGCCCATCGGGAGTCACTTCGCGATATTTTACAGCCAGCACAACTTCCGCAAATTTTGTTGTCATACCGACAAGGGCTGAAAGCCACATCCAGAAAATCGCACCGGGTCCACCAGTGGCAATGGCTGTTGCCACACCTGCAATATTACCCGTTCCTACAGTAGCAGCAAGTGCTGTTGCTACGGCTTGAAAGGGTGTAATCTCACCTGCCCCTTCGTGGCCCTTTTCAAACATTTTGAAAAGTGTATTTTTAAGTACATAACGTAGTTTGAAAATCGCGAAGAAATTCGTTCGAATCGTAAGGTAAAATCCAGTTCCAACGAGAAGTACCAGCATTACAGGGCCCCAAATAAAGTTGTTTAGAGTCCCATTAAATTCGAGTAACCAATCAATCATCATCTACCTCCTATGATTTTGGAAATACTTTTGCTAAATACTGTCAGTTACCCACCCCCCCCTTCCTTCGATTGAACAAATAATAATTTATAGTTGTGTTTATCCTAGCATATCGCAAATGTTATGTCAATATCTGTGAAAAATAATTTATTGTATCCAAGCTTATCCAAGCTTATAGACTTTATTTGCAGAATTTCTCTATAATCTTGCAATCAACTTCCATATTATGATATTTATTTAATGCATAGATAACTATTTAACAACAATATCTAGGTCTAAAATTTTTATTAGAGTCATTTCAAATGTAACGCCTTATGGACTGAAATTATAAACTCTACATTCTAAAAGAAAATTATGGTACACTATTCTTAGAAAAATGAAGGAGGAATTTCTATGTGGCTTACCATTATCCTTGGGGTCTTAACCGGCCTAGGATTACTACTTTACGGAATTCAAATGATGGCAACGGGTTTACAAAAAGTTGCTGGAAATCGATTGAAATTTTTTGTAGAGTTTTTAACAAGAAATAGATTTATTGCCCTACTTGTAGGGATGATTATTACTATTATAGTTCACTCCTCTTCTGCGACTTCGGTAATGGTAGTCGGTTTTGTGAACTCAGGCATTATGAGCTTGCAGCAGGCCGTAGGTGTTATTATGGGAGCGAATATAGGGACCACTGTAACGGGCCAACTCTTAAGTTTCAATCTTACTCGATTTGCTCCCATAGCTTTAGCCATCGGCTTAGTACTCCAACTTACAGGAAAAACGACAAAAAGAAAAAATCTAGCCGAAGTACTTATCGGTATGGGAATTCTATTTATCGGTATGAGTCTTCTTAAAGATGCTATGAACCCCCTAAAAGGGTATCCAAAATTTGAAGAGTACTTGATCCGCTGGGGTTCCAATCCCTTTTTGGGTATTTCCCTAGGTATTATTATCACTGTTTTAATGCAGTCCTCAGCCGCCACCATAGCCCTTCTTATCGCTCTTGGAAGCGAAGGTATATTGCCACTAGAAGCGGCTATATACATCCTTTATGGTGATAACATAGGCACTTGTACTACAGCTCTATTCTCAAGTATCGGTTCTTCGCGAAATGCAAGACGAATCGCCTTTATCCATTTGCTCTTTAATATTATAGGTACCGTTATTTTTGTATTGCTCTTGGGCAAGCCACTTTTGAAGATCGTTACTGCAATTAACCCCACAGATGTGGCTCGTCAAATTGCCAATAGCCACTCCCTATTTAATATTGTGAATGTTATTATTTTATTCCCCATGGCCGGTTTTCTAGTAAAAATCTCGGAAATTATTATCCCTAATAAAGACGATAAAATAGAGACCCCCATTTTGGATCCTCGCTTTTTAGGTACTCCTGCTATCGCCCTTAAGAATACCGTTACCGAAATCATTAACATGGCAAATATGGCAAAAAACAGCTTAGAATGCGCCATCCTTTCTTATAGAAACAGGGACAAGCTACATATAGAAGAGAGCAACCGGTTAGAGGAACAAATTAATAACTATCAACACCTAATTATGGTCTATCTCCAGGATATATCAGAAACCGATCTTTCTAAGACCGACCGTCGCCTAGTGGATGCTCTGTTTAATACCGTTAGCGACATCGAGCGCATAGGGGACCACGCAGATAATATTGCTGAGCTTTCAAACAACTTTATCGACCAGGATGTAGAATTTGATCCCGAGTCCAAAACGGAGATAAGAGCCATAATAGATCATGTGCTCCATACTCTTAGCACTCTTATAGAAGCTTTGCGCCTTGGCGATGTTGGAAAAGCAAAAGAAGTTATTTTACTTGAAGATCAAATGGACATCATGGAGAGGGAAAGTCGGCAAAACTATATTAATCGTATGCACGAAAAAAAGGTCACTATACAAAGTGGCGTAATCTTCCTAGATCTTTTAAGCAATTTGGAGCGGGTACTTGATCACTGCAACAACATTGCCCAGTCCATTATTGCGCTGCAAGGGGATATACGGATCCCCTTTATAGAAGAAGACCGAGTAAACTAAGAGGGGATATCCCCTCTTTTTTTATAGTTAGAAGACCATTTACCGCCTCTGTAAAGCCACCAAGCATATAGGATTACAGCAACATTACTAAAGGTCATAGAAAACCAAATTCCCTGAGAGCCCAGCTGCGTATAGTTTTTAAACAGATAAATCATTGGAAGTCTAATAAGCCAAAGCCTTCCCACATCCATATACATACTATATTTAGTATAGCCAGTGCCTTGGAAGAAACCTTGAAAAACACTAAAAAATCCCATAAGGGGAATAGTGGGAATAGAAAACCATAGATAAACCAGGGCTTCCTTTATAACGCCCTGCTCGCCGCTACGGGAGATAAACAGGTGTATGAACTCTTTATCAAATATGAGAAGAAGAAGTCCCCCCATTCCTGTGAACAGCAGTGATAAGAGAATGGCTTTTTTTAAAGACTCCTTGACTCTACTAAAGGCTCCAGCACCCAGATTTTGTCCCACAATAGCGGCCAGACTCCCACCAATGCCCATAGCAGGTTGAATGATAAGAGCCGTGGCCCTGTTAATCATAGCAAAGGCTGCAAGGGTTATCGTTCCATAGGATGCGATGGCTGCATTTAATATAATAAAGCCAAAGGAAGAACCCATCTGACCCAGGGTAGAAGGAAGGGCCACTCGAAAAATCTCATGAAAAATATTTGCCTTCGCTTTGAAGTTTCTAAGATGCAATCGAATCTCCATCTTTCCTTTGCGCAAAATAACAAAACCAAGGACCGCCAGGAGGACCTTGCTTAAAAGAGTCGCATAGGCAGCTCCGGCAACACCCATCCCCAGCCCTTTTACTCCCATAAACTCATCAAAGATAAAGAAGGGATCCAAAACAACATTGGTAAGTGCTGCCAGGGTATTGGCCATGGTGATGGCTTTATTATTTCCCTGGGCTGCAAGAATACTTTGCAGAGCAAAGAAAACCATAACGAAGGGAAAGGATAAAAAATCAATCTGTAAATATATCTTGCTAAACTGGAAAAAATTTCCCTTGGCCCCCATAAAATTTAGGATGGCCGGAGTTAAATTATAGCCAATAACAGAAAAGACAAAGGCGAAAATAAGGCTCAATACCATAAGATGAGAGGCTACTTCTTCGGCCCTTTCAATATCCCTTCCTCCAATTAGTCTAGCAAGGATACTGGTACCAGCAATGCTTGTACCCATACCAATCGAGATAAAAAGGTAAAGTACAGGCCAAACAAAACTGGTGGCAGCAAACTGCTCGTGACCCAGCTGGCCAAGCCAAAAAGCGTCCACAAGATTATAAAGAGTTTGTATAAAATTATTGAGCATCAAAGGAAGACTCAGTGTCCAAAGAACCTGGTAAAGATTTTCTTTGACGATAAATTCACTTCGCGTTTTATATTTTTTCATAGCATTTTTAAGTATATCTCAATAAAAATCTTATGTCTAGTTGCCCCATTTTATTAAAAGGCTCTTCTTTTTTTTAAAAGTAGTGTAGAATAGTCTTAATTCATCAAAACCGCACTCTAAAACAAACGGGAGAAAAATATGTCTTACTCAAATTTTATTATTGAACTGCTAACAAATGAAGTTCGTCCCGCCATCGGATGCACTGAGCCCGTTGCTGTTGCTCTTTGCACCGCCTATGGAACTGAACTTTTGGGGGAAGAACCTAAAAAAATAACTGTATTCACAAGCAAATCTATTTATAAAAACGGCATGGATGTTGGAATTCCCGGTACGAAAAAAACCGGCCTCGACGTAGCCGCTGCCCTAGGCGCTGCCCTTAAGGACTCTTCCAAAGGTCTTGAGCTTCTTGGAGATGTCACCGATGAAAAAAGAGAAATGGCAGATAAATATCTACAGGAGTATTCTATTACCGTGGACATCGCCGACACCGATAGAGCCGTTTACATTGAAGCCCTACTGGAAAGTGAACACCACCACTCCCGAGCCCTTATCTTAGATCGCCACGATCATCTTGTAGAGCTTAGTCTTGATGGTAAAGATCTACCTCTAGTTAAAAAAGTAAGCGACACTGGAAGTATTTCCAAAGAGGAAAAAGAAAAGTTTTATCACATTAAATTGCAAGAAATTGCTGAAGTTATTGAAGGTATTCCAGCAGAGAAGCTTTACTTTCTACTAGAGGGCCTTGAAATGAACAAAAAAACCGCCGCCCTTGGAATAAACGAGCGTTACGGTCTTGGCGTTGGCTTCAATATGCAAAAAAATATAGACGAGGGCCTAGTTGCCCAAGATCTTGCCAATCTGGCCTTTGTGCTGACGGCAGCCGCCAGCGATGTTCGTATGAGTGGAGAAAGAGTCAGTGTAATGAGCTCCTCAGGTAGTGGAAATAATGGACTCACAGCTATTTTGCCCCTGGCTGCCCTACAGGATATCAGGCCTCTTGATGATGATGCCTTGGTCCGCGCCCTGGCCATAAGCCATACCATTACAAGCTATGTAAAACACTATATTGGTCGACTTTCCAATCTTTGTGGCTGCAGTATTGCCGCGGCCATTGGAAGCGGTTCAGCCATTGCCTGGGTCCTAGGTGGTAAAGGTGCCATCGCCGGTACTGTAAATAATATTATTGCCAATCAGGCCGGTGTCATCTGTGATGGCGCCAAGCCCGGCTGTGCACTAAAACTCGGAACCGCTGCTATGACCGCCGTACAAGCAGCACTTCTTTCAATAAAAGGGACTGTTATCGAGGACCCCAATGGACTGGCCGATCCCTGTGCTGAAAAGAGTATTGAAAATCTAGCCACCTTGAGCTCCAACGGTATGTCAAATGTAGACAGAACCATCATCGATATAATGCAAAACCGAGGAAATCAATGATAGATGCAATTATTTTCGATCTCGATGGTACTCTTTGGAACGCAACCCTGCCAGCCTATAAAGCCCTTCGGTTTGTTGAGGATAAATACGGCGCCCAGGCCACTGACTATGATACCTTCTGCTCACTGATGGGCAAACCCATGGATGAAATCGCCGCAAATACCATGGAGGGTCTGCCTCTAGAGAAGAAAAAGAGCATCTTTAAAGAATTCTATTCCCTTGAACTCGCTCTTATAAGAAAAGAAGGAAGCATACTCTATCCTCATTTGGTAGATACACTTAAAAAACTAAAGGATCATTATCCTTTGTTTATTGTCAGCAATTGCCAAGAAGGTTATATAGAAACCTTTTTAGAGACCCACAATCTAGGAGAACTTTTCAACGACTATATTTCCTGGGGAGAAAGAAATAAGCCCAAGGGAGAAAACATCCTCTATATAATGAAAAAAAATAGCATTAAATCCCCAGTCTACGTGGGAGATACCCGGGGAGATGAATTGGCCGCTGATCATGCCGGGATTCATTACTATCATGTTGATTTTGGTTTTGGTCAGGCTCTAAAGCCCTATAAAACCATCAGCAATTTTAAACAATTGGAAGAAGAGTTTCTACCTGATTTGACGGAAAAATAAAAAGAGTTTCGGCTCTTTTTTTATCTCCATAAATTTAACTAACAGGGATAAATAGGAACAGACACAATAAGGGCAAGGTTAAATAACCTCGCCCTTTGTTGATTCTTATATTTGTTTTTTCTTTGATTCCAAGGCTTAGATAAGCCACCATAGTAACCATCTAAATGACAGAAGTAAACTCTTTTTAAAGCATATAGTTCTTTAAAAGAGAATAGCTCTTTTTAAATTGCTTTTTCCAAATCGTTTTACCCGGTAAAAACACCCTAATAAGACCTTGTTTACTCAGGCTCAAATACGCTATAAAGCTGGCTACCCCATCGGTTAGAGGAAAACTGAGCCAGACCCCTGTCGTTCCCAAACCAAAGCCCTTAACAAGAAGAAGGGAAATAGGAATAAGAAGGAATATCTGTCTCAATAGGGAAGAAAGCAGCGCTCTAGTGGAGTCCCCCTTGGCCTGGGCATTAAAAATATCCAAATAGTAAAGAGCAGTGAAGGGAAATAGCGCCATAACAATACGCAGTACCCCTGCTGTCTTTTTAATAGCAATAGCATCTTTTATAAAAAGTCCTACCAGGCTCTCAGCCCTTAGCATAAAAACAATCCAAATGCATAGGGTAAAGGAAAAGCTGTAGAAAAAGGTTTTACGTAGAAGTTCTCGAATCTTTACTTTATTTTTAGCTCCATACAAATAAGCAGCCAGAGGTTGCATAGCCGAAGCAATACCAAAAAGAGTAATAAACAAAAACATCGTGAGTTTAGTCACTACGCTCAATATCATAACTCCTTCTTCTCCACCCTTAGACAGTAGTAAACTGTTCAGAACAGATATTACCAGGGAATCTTCAATTTCGATAATAAAGGCAGCAAGACCACCTATAAAAAGCGGGATAAAATAACTAATCCTAGGTTTATAAAAGAGTTTAATCTCTTTATTCTTCATAAAATATCCAAAGGCCACCAGGGCGTAAAGAGCTCCTAGGAATTGGCTAATCATACTGGCAATGGCAGCTCCCTCGATACCAAAACCTAAAGGACCAATAAAAATCGGATCCAATAAGATATTGAGTAGGGCCCCAAGTACCATAGATATGACAGAAATCTTCGTATTGCCTAAACTTAGCAACACAAAGGATAAAAAACTATTCAGGGCAAAAAATATAGATCCAAGGCTTGCATAGCTTAGATAATCACTACTAGCCACTAGACTGGTTCCCTTTGCTCCAAAAAAAGCCATAATACCAGTAGCGTTGCTAAAACTAATAAGAGCAAAGAATAGTTGTAGCACCATAATAAGTAGGGCACCGCTACCAATGATTCTTCCCGCTTCCTCATTTTCTCCTTTTCCTAAACTTCTCGAAAGAAGAGTAGATGTACCCACACCAACCAAAATGGGAAGAGAAAATAGAAATCGCTGCATGGGGAAAACAAGGCCCAGGGCGCTAAGGGCCCCACCACCTAGAAAACGACCTATAAAAAATGTATCGACCACACCATAGAGCTCTGCGATAAGTAGTTTTCCAATCAGAGGCAGAGCCATACTTAAAAGTAAAGCATCGGTGGGTTTATCATAATCAATTGTACTCATAATTAAATCTCCTGCCTTAAGTCTACAGAACTTAAGAAAGGAAATCATGGCTTCTTTTTGGGACTTTTGTGGACTCTTTAGCTAATTTGAAATTTGCTCGATTTAATCTTTCTTAAAAAGGTACAAAGTTATCCCCGGTAAATCGTTTTTGCTACGTAGAGAAAAGACAATCTCTCTTTGTACGTAATCGAACTCCAAAATGGGATGGACATAGTCATTGAGAAGATACCAGTACTCATTTTCCAGTCTTTCCGGAGAACCCAGATCTCTCCAAGCATCATAAATAGAACCATAGCGAGAGCTTAAAAGAAAACGGCTAAGGCCCATGGCTTCTTCCATACCATATAAATTAAGGCAGGAGGGGCTTTGCTCCGAGGGGCCCTCGCGATAAAACAGGATCTGATAGCCCTCCTCACTTTTTGTAATCAAATAGCCCGGACCTTCCTCTAGAAGCTCGTCGCCCATAAGCCCAAGAAACTTTCTAGCGTAATAGCTTGGCTTGGCAAGAAAATTCGCGGTGAAAAGTCCCTCTCCTCCGAAAAAAGTATCATTCTCCAAAGGAATTTCCCTGGTAATTTGATCGGCAAGGATAGGAATGTCCATTCTGTTTTTTATTACCCAGCATGCTTGGCTTATCTGATCTTGCTGGGAAGAGAATAGGAGTTTTCGCTCAGGCTCATGTACAAGCCAACTTCCCACATCGGGATACAAAGGACTAAAGGTTTCTACAAAGTCTTCCAGCACGTAGCTCTCGATTCCATGGCAATAAATAAGAGGAATCAAATGAACATCCATAAGAAGTTCCAAAACCTTTTCTACTCTTGTCCAATTGTAAAATCTCCTGGTACTTCCCCGATAGATATCCATATCTTGACAAAAAAGTTTTTCTAAAATTCCATGTTTAAAGCCGATTTCCCGTTGAGCTCGTTTTAGGAGCTCCTGGGTTTCATTTTCAAGATAATAGACGGCTTCTCCAAGAAATAGGCTTTGACATCGCTCAAAGGCTCCCTTTGTCTCCTTTTTCAGATCTACTGAAAGAGTTCTTGGTTTTTTACGGGAACTATAGCGTGCTTCGTCGGAGAGTTCCATAAGGATTTCCCTTTTGCTTGGCAGGAGTTTTTCATACTCCTCCTGTCTTTTGGCGTGACACTCCCGAAATTCTTGAGGGGTTATATCATAAACCTCTTCAAAGCGCTTTATAAAGTATCTTGGATGAGAAAAACCTACATCTAAAGCAATTTCGCTTATGCTCTTATCGCTCTCTAAAAGTAGTTTTGCCCCTGCTTCGCTGCGAAGGGCACCTAGGTAATCGTGAAAATTTAGGCCCAGGGTATCCTTGATCTTGTAAGAAAGATAGCTGGGACTTAGATACTCCTGTTGGGCTAATTCTTGTAGGGAAGCTCCTTCTTTGAAATTAACATCTAAATAGGTAAATATGCGGTGAAAACGTCTTAGTTCCACTAGGTCATCCCTAAGTTCTTGCTGTTCATAATATAGATAATGGAACTGATTGAGGAGGTGATACATAAGGTCCACTAAAATACCTTCGCTAAAACTTCCAGAATCTTCCTTGGGATAAAAGTACTCAAAGGCCAGCATCATCATTAAACGGCGCAGTATTGTATATTTTGGCTGATCTTTTTTTGTATCCCGTTCATCGACATAGTAGTATATTCCACCGGACTCTTCGACATAGTCCACAAAAAACTCCGGACGCAGTTCAATGAAGAGCACTCTATTGGGCCCAAGTCCCTCATAGGAGCGCATCTCTCCAGGATTAATAATATCTACATCCATTTTTATTCTAAGATGACTCTCATCATCGATTCTTACCCTTATCTCTCCTTCAAGTACACAAAGAAGCACTAGGCTTTTTTTCCAGTGAAGGCTTATTTTGTCTATATTGTAAATTCCTGCTCTATAGGCAATGGGGGCGCTTAATTCTTCAAAAAACATAATGACCATCCTTTTATAAATCCAGTATAACAGACAGTGCTTTCTTTGAGTAAAAAAAGAGAGT
>LSQX01185915.1_pt2 | contig 11803 bp, 14 predicted proteins | sample 654561 | NCBI WGS metagenome assembly LSQX01 (sample SAMN04489861, study PRJNA283612) | anaerobic digester metagenome | isolation source: 4 biogas reactors fed with cattle manure at either 37C or 55C with and... | place: Denmark: Kongens Lyngby | collected 2014 | reverse complement strand
GATAGTATAAACTTAAACCCAGACATTATTATAGAAATTACAACCACAACAATAGAAAGTGATATAGCTAAATTAAGAAAATTTAAAACAAAATCTGCGAAGTTCTCAAAGCTTGTATTGTTTAAGATATCTAAATCTATGAACATAATAGCTATTATAACAGATTAAAGAGAGATTTTCACAACAAAACTTACCCAAGCATATTCCCAAAAACTAATCTCTGGATGGCCTAATAAGCGAAAACATGTCCCTTACAATACTTTTGCAAGAACAAATTGAACTAATATTACTGAAATAATACAAATTACTAAACCAACAATAGCATATGTTAAAGATTTGCTTGCTTTTTCTACCTTACTTTCATCACCCGCTGAAGTTATATACATATATCCACTAAAGATAAGGATTGCTACACAAACAAGGGCTGCTAAACCTATTGCCAAATTCAAAACCTGGGGTAACCAATACTCCAAACTAGAGGGACCTCCTGGATTTACTGAATCTACCCAGTCTAGCCCTTTTTTTATCTTCCCTTGATCTGCATAAACAGGAGAAGATATTACTCCGTACAATCCTTTAAAATTCATACTATGTACAACAATATTTAAATCTTTAGTTTGCTCCTCCTCCCAAAACACTCTTTAGGACAAACTGGACTAGGATTACAGAGATTACACAGATTACCAAGCCAACAATAGCGTATGTTAAAGACTTAGTTGCTTTCTCAACCTTAGTTTCATCTCCTCCAGCAGTTATATACATATACCCACTAAAGATTAAGATTACTACACATATTAGAGCAGCTAAACCTATTGCCAAATTTAGAACCTGAGGAACCCAAGTTGCTAAATCAGTAGGACCACCTGGATTAGGGAGACCTATAGGAGACTCCGTAAAAGAGCTTGGATAGTTTTCTTGGGCAAAGGCTTTTGCAGTTAAAAACACAGATCCTAAAACAGGAACTGTAGAAATTGCGAACTTACGACTCTTCTTCATTTAATACATTATTTAAATTATATTATGAATTAATTATATAGAATGATTTAATAATATGCAATGTTAAACTAAAGTTACTGTTCTAAAAATTTCACTAATACAAACCTAACTAATATTACTGATATTACACATATTATTAAACCTACGACAGCATAGGTTAATGATTTTCCAGCTTTCCTTATCTTTTCCTCATCTCCTCCCGCAGTTATATACATATATCCGCTAGAGACAATAATGACGACACAAACAAAGGCAGATAGACCTATTGCATAATTTAAAACTTTTGGAAGCCATGCTTCTAAGTCACTCCCTACCCCCTCGTCTACCTCTCCTATCCACTCCGTAATCTTACTCTGTGCAAATGCTGTTGTGGTTAAAAAGAAATATGAAATTGCTTGAGGAATAACCAAAAACTTTTTTATTATTTTCATCCTATTTATATATTTAAATTAAAGATTACCTAAATCTACAACAAAGAAGACAATTGCCCTAGCTATAAATACTATTACTAACCCTACAATTGCAGCTGTTATAGCTTTTTGTGCTTTCTCAACCTTCTCAGGATCTCCCCCTGATGTTATAAATAGATAACCAGCGACAACAAGTATTGCTACCGCCACAAAGGCAGAGAAACCGATAAAAAACTTTATTAAATCCACTCCTTTTGTTTGTATAAGCTCATCTAAACTATTAACTTTCCAATCAGCTAGAAGACCTTGTGTAACTTTACCTATATTTACTTGCATACAGAATCCAACTAATGTTAATTATACACATCTAACCCTAAGGATCCACTTAGTATTATAAGAATAACAACAGAAAGAAGTACAACCAAAAACCCAATAATCGCATTTGTTAAAATCTCTTTTCCTTCTTTAACCTTGTCAGGGTTTCCTTGACTGGACATGAGTAAATATGCAGCATATACAACCAAAACGATTACAGATATAACTGCTAAAGGTGCCGCTATTTGGACTAATTTCTCAACTACCCATTCCTCTCCAGCAGATTCTGGCTTTATAGCTCCCCCCTCCTCCCCTAAACTTTCCAGCTGGGTAGAAAGCTCCTCTCCTAAACTGCTAGCATAAACAGCGTTAACAAAAAAGCTATGAATTTTGTAAATAATATCCATAAGTCAAATTATACAACATCAACTATACTTCTGCATAATCACAAATGGAAGCATAATCACAAAATTTACAAACAAACCCAGGAGTTGCTGTAAAGTTACCCTCTTTGATTTTTGCAATAGCTTCTAAGAGCTTTTCTTTAGCTAATTCTTTCCTCTCCTGAGAGACATCAACCTCCAACTGAGTACCTGTCTCTACGTAAATATATTTCGCCTTAACAACTTTGTACCCTAGTTTCTGCTCTGCAAACAAAGCGTAAAGAGGTAACTGCAAATCATTCTTTACATCTTCCTCTCCTTTTTCCCTTCCTGTTTTAAAATCAACAATGGAAACCTCCGTAACCTCTCCCTTCTTCCCTTCCAAATCTATCCTGTCTATCTTTCCTACAAAGACTACATCCCCTAGATAAACATTAAAGCCCTCCTCTAACCTCAAAGGCTTCTCTTTTTTGTTAAAAACTTTTTCATAATAGTTATTAAGAATTTCTTTTCCCTCCTCTTTTCGTAACTCTTCATGCTTACGACTCTCGTACCCTACACTAACCCAATTCTTAACATACATATCAACCAAATCCTCCTCTTCTGGGATGTCCGTAATTCCCTGTAAGCCCGTCTGTGATCTTTTTACTAAGGTGTAGAAATCTTTGAGAGTATTATGAATTGTAATTCCAAAAGACATTGCTGCGCTTGGCCTCTGAGGAACTTTAAGAATATATGCATACTCATACTTTCTAGGACAAGCTTCATAGATATTCAATTGAGAATAGCTAAACTTTTTTAATGAATACTCCTTCTGAGCTCCCGAAAGAATTAAATCTAAGTCCTCCTCTTCTAGAATATTTATTCCAAAATCTTGCATTTTAATATCCTTCTCTTTCTTTTCTTTGAATTCCTCGTCTACCCTCCTATCTAATATCTCATTAAGAAAAACACTCGGTTTCTTTTTCATCTTTGCACCTCCATAGTAATATGCAGCTGAAAGAAAAAGTTTCTCCATTGCCCTAGTAGCTCCGACATAGAAGAGTCTCCTCTCTTCTTGAATATGAGATTCCTTTTCATTTAAATCTTCTGGTATTGTCTCCTTTATCAAAGGTTCAGGGATTGGAATTGCATCTGCTCTTCCTACAGAAGGAAATCTCTGTGCTACTAAGTTAACTAAAAAAACAACTGGGAATTCCAAACCTTTAGATGCATGAACTGTCATAATATTAACAGCATTGAGAGCTTCCAACTCTGCTTGATCAACTAATGGGGACTCACCTATCTCTATACTATAATTAAGATAGTCTACGTATTCATAAATATTTGATTCTGGGTTATCTTTTTCATACTGCTTTAGCAATTCAAAAAACCTATGTATATTTGAAACAGCAAATGCTCCCTCTATCTCTCCCTTTTCCAAGAAGCTATTCATGTAAGAGCTCTGTGTAATGAAATCGTAGAGAATATCTGAAACAACACGACCATCCTTAATCTTCTTTATAGATAAATCCATTAGTAGAAGAAAGGATCCTAGCCCTGCAACGGCCTTTAATGAAAACTTCTCCTTCAAATTAGATTCATCTACCTCTCTGAAAGAATTTTCTGTATTTTCCTCTTCCCCTAACTTAACACCCCAAAGTTCTTCGAGTTCCTCCAGAAGCGTTATCTTCTTTAACCTTGCTTCCTTCACAACCTCCATGTATTCCCTAGCACTTAAACCCCATATCGACATAGAGAGTAATTTGTACATAGATATCTCGTCTGAGTAATCTACAAGAACCCTAAGGAATGCAACAAGATTTCTAATCTCAGGTCTAAAATACAAACCCCTAGCTCCTCCTATTTTGTACGGAATCCCCCTATTTCTTAATGCCTGTATGAACATTTCTGAATGAGCATTAGCCCTAACAAATATAGCTATATCTGAGAACTTGTAATCCCCTTTCTTTTCCTTAACAAAACTAGACTGCCCTTTCTCATCAAATATCTGACCCTCCGAATCCTCTATCACATAGTCATCGTAACCTGTTATCTTTAAAATCTGGTCTGCTACCTTTTCAGCCTCATCCAAATCGTTGTTCCCGACTATTAGCGTAACTGGCTCACTCTCTTTTTTAAATTGCCTCTTTGCAACTAACCTCTTATCAATCCCCTCTGTTACTTCCAACCTATGGGGGTCATTGTTTTTAATGAGAGTATATGCAGAATCTAATATCTCTTGCCTTGATCGATAGTTCTCTATCAAAACAACTTCTTCTGCTTTAGGATATGTTTCCTTAAACTGCAAAATATTAGAAATTGCTGCTCCTCTAAATTTGTAAATCGCCTGATCATCATCTCCGACTACGGTCAACTTAGGTCCATCTCCTCTTTTCTTACTCTTTCCTAAAACTAATATATTTACAAGAACATTCTGTGTATAGTTTGTATCCTGAAACTCATCTACTAAAATATATTTAAATTTGCTCCTGTATTTAGAAAGAATATTTTCCCTCTCTCGAAATAATTTAATTGTTAGTGTTATTAAATCTCCAAAATCTAACTTAGAATTTTCAAGCTTTAACTCTGAGTATTTTTTGTATGTATTTGCTAATTCCATAACCTTTACTCCCTCTTCTTCTTGTTTCTTTTCTTCTTTGGACAAAGAGCTTGCGTACTCTAAGTACTCTTGAGGAGAGACATCTTCATCTTGTAACCTTGAAAAATGAGAGAGGAGATCATTTAAGAACTTCGTTGGATTACCTCTTGGTTTTAACATGTTGAGAGGAAGTTCGTAGAGATGCTTTCTTAGAAAAATATATGACTGAGCCCCACTCATCAAAGCGTATCCTCCATCTAACCCAATATTGTACCCTTCTTCTTTCAAAACCTTGTCACAGAAAGAGTGAAACGTAGATATTAAGGGCTCCTCGTATCCGTATTCCATTTCAATATCAACCCTTTCTTGCATTTCTTGTGCCGCCTTTTCTGTAAAGGTCAATGCCAGTATTTCAGATGGTTTAGCAAATTCATTTTTAATTAAGGATATTATTCTTTGAGTTAATACAGCAGTCTTTCCAGTACCTGCCCCTGCTATTATTAAAAGGTCTCCACCTTTGTAATTTACAGCCTTTTGTTGGTTTTCGTTAAGCTTAAAGTCAGACACTAATTAGAAAGTAAAAATAATATTGATAGATATACAATAGCTGCCAATATTATTGATATCGCTAACCCTATCAATGTCTTTGTACTTGGAAACTTTTGTACTAAGCTTTCTATCTTCTTTTTAACTTCTTTGTTCATTAATCGTAGATTTAAAATTATTTAGCTAGCTCTTTTAGCCTCTCTATTTCTCTCTCCATTGTAGCAGATGCTTTAAGGGCAGGAGTTTCTAATATGAATGGAACCTTCTTAAGTTTAGGATGTTTTAATATTTTCCTAATTGTTTCTTCTCCTAATTTCCCTTCTCCCAAGTCTGCATGCCTATCCTTGTTAGACCCACAATCCATTTTAGAGTCATTCAAATGAATACTTTTTACATTTTTCAAACCTAATGTTTTTTCTATCTGGGAGATTACTGTTTCCAAATCATTAACCCAATCATATCCAGCGGCATACGTATGTTGTGTATCTACAACAAACCCCACCCTCTCTTTATCTTTAACTCCATCTCTCATCTTTTTTAATTCTTCAAAGCTTCTTCCTAAATTTGTTCCTGTTCCTGCTGTTGTCTCGATCAGTAGTTTCTGTTTTCCTTTCACTTCGTCTAACACCCACTGTATCCCTTTTGACACCCTTTCAATACTTTCTTCGTATGGCAATTCTTTCTGAGAGCCTGGGTGAAAACATATTCCTAAAATCTCACTATCTATTTTCTTCTTCTCTATTTCTTTTGCGACTCTTTCTGCAAAATCCAAATATATTACTAATCCCATTTTACCCAAATGGAAAAGCTGTTTATCTTCCCTTGCTAGATTAGTTAAATATATTCCATGTATTAGTATCTTTTTTACATTAGAGTTCCCTAGTTCATTAACAAACTTCTCTATCTCCTCATCTAAAATTGGCTTAGTTGCCCATCTCATAGGGGCAGTAGGCATCATTTGTATGGTATTAATTTGATACTTTTCTCCATTTTTTATTGCATTTTCTATACCCCCAGAAGAGGAAACATGTGCTCCTAAATACATACCCTATTCTAGCATAGATAACAGGAATGAAGTATAATTGTGGGCGTTGGAGAGGTGCCTGAGTGGTCGAAAGGAACTCACTGCTAACGAGTCGTAGGTCTAACGGCCTACCGAGGGTTCGAATCCCTCCCTCTCCGTCCCCCCAACTTATAGTGCTCCCCTTCTCTTGTTAAAAATCTCGTGTTCAAAGAGAGAAATCCTAATTCCATTATATTAAAAAATAATATATACTAGTTTAATGATAGAAGAAAAGAGAAAAAAGGATAACTCCTTCCTCTTAGGTCTAAGTATTACACTAGGCACTATTGTTATAGGGCTGGTCAGCTATATTGTTTTTTCAACAGACTTTTCCACTAATACGGATATTCCTCGTTGTGAGTATAAAGGATGGGCATATGCAGACGGAGAGATATTCATGATGGAAGATGGTTGTAATACTTGTGTTTGTAGTTATGGAAAGCTAGCCTGTACCAATACTTCTTGCACAGAAAACGGTACAGTAGAGGATTTAAATTAATATATTAAATATATGGAAAAAGAAAAAAGAAAAGATTTTTGGATAATCTTTTTAAATATCTGCCTAGCCCTAGCAACGATAGGATTACTTGGATATATAGCGTACAAGAATGGATACATTAATCTAGAAAACATCTTAAATACCAAAAGCGAACAAGTAGAAGAAGAAACAGATAAGACTGACACCCTTACAGAAGAAGAGACAAAAAAAGAAGAAGAAAAAGAACCCCTTGAGACTTACGAAGGAGATGTAGTAAAAGCAAGTATTCCACAAGAGTGGGAAATTATAGAATACCTTGATGGAAAAGGAACAGATATGCTACCTACCTACACTTCCTACAAAGGCTTAACAGGACTGGAGGTATTTCATAAAGAAGATTTAATTTTAGAATTAAAGGCCGCTTGGGGAGTTGGTTTTGTTGGATGTCCTAAAATATATGCTTTCTCTGATACTAGCTCTGAGTATATAGAAGAGGTTGAAGCTATGAATGCAGAACTTAGCTCAAAGGCAGAAATAGTTGACTATTCTAATGTTACTTATACAGAAATCATTTGGTTTGGGAAATATTTTAGAAGAGTCAAAACTTACCTCTTTTTTGATAATGATATAACGACAGAAAGTTTCGATTCTCCTTGTCAGACAGCTGCTATTTCCTTCCCTGTACTTTCCTTTACAACAGGTGATGGTGAGACAGCTAATGCTTATTTCTATACCATAAGCGAGACAGCAACAACTGAACAGCTTAAGATGTTAGATAAGATACTAAATAGTATGGACTTGAAATAGTTTTAGGTTTTTTAAGGCACTATAAGTTAGCGGGATGGTGGAGACGATGGGAATTGAACCCATGTCCAAAAGCTTTGTTTAGCACCATGTACAAACATAGTTAACCTTGTGTAGTAAGATGTTTCTAAAAAGGTTAACAAAAAGAAACATCCCCTCGATTATATATCTAAGCTTGTTACCCTATCGATCAAATAACTAACCGTACCCTGATAACGACTATCTATAACCCCTAATCAGGGATAAGGAATATAGACACTAGCTAAAATAATCAGCTAGACCTTATGCAAAGTTAAAGGCATAAGCAGGAGCCGCAAAAGCTGCTCTTACTTTATTACCTAAATCATTGACAAAGGCGACAATCTTATTTTCTACACTTAAGTTGTGTGTTGATATAACGAACCAACAAACGGTTTGTGATAACTAAACGCAATCTTCTGTCGAAAGCCTTACGTCCCCATATTGATAAAGAACACTGTATTATAGCATTTTTAGGTTCAAATTGCACTCTCAGAAAGGGTCCTAAAAACTCTTAAATTCGATTTATTTTAATCAATACAATATAATTTCACGCAAATATGAAATTAATAACACAAAATATATATTGCCTGATACCTTGGGAATCCAAAAAAGAAATCACTCTTAAAAATTTCTATCAACAAAATCCAGACATCCTCTGTATACAAGAACTAATCTCTGGAAAAAAGAACTCTTCCATCGAGGCAAATGATATTGCAAAAGAATTAAATATGTCCTTTTACTTTGTAGATTCCTACAACAATATGACCAACCAAGGAATTTTTGTTAAAAAAGAAAGTAATATAAAAGAAAGAGAGAATTATCTTTTTAACCTTTCAGGTTCCCTGCCTGATGGAGAACTAGAAAAGCATCAAAGATATATCGTTGCAAAATTGTTAGAAATAGATGGAAAAGAACTCCTAATCATAAACCTCCATCTATCTGTACTTAAACCTTTTAGGTATCAAAACTGGCAAGAAACAATGGTATGGTTAAAGAATTCTGGGTTAATTAAGAAAAATATAATGATTGTAGGAGATCTTAATACATACGACGATGATGATATTCATATTGAAATAGCAAAAGACTTTAAGAACGCTTGGGATGAAGTTAACAAAGAGAAATGTATATCATACTACTCTTCAGATTGGTGGATAAAGAATTTCCCAGAAAGCCATATTTCTAAAAATATAATAGGGAAAGATAAACACTGGAACGATAATTGTTTAGATTTTATCTTTTACAAAGGGGATATCAAGATTAATTCTGTAGAATACTTAGATATGGTTCCAAAAGAAACAGACCATAAAGGATTAATATTAGATTTTAATGTCTAGTCCCCTACATACCTCCAATGCCATGGCTCATACATCACTCCTAGCTTATTATTTAAAGGATATGATTCTCCAAAACCATACTTCTTTGCATTCTCCAACAACCACTTATACTCCTCTGTTCCCTCAAAAAGCCTCTCGTCTTTATCTTGTGGTACTCCCTCTTCTGTAATAAAATCAATCGCTACATAATCTGCAACAGAATGCTCACTATATCCAGGGACTGCTACTCTTTCAATCGTTTTTTGGATATCAAAATCATACATGTCTAGATAGTAAGCAAACAAAAAAAGTTGATACGCAGGAGAACGATATCCAGAAGTAACCAATACTCTTCTTCCAATCTCTTTAAACATTCTGTCGTTCATCCTTTTGTATGCTTTGTATGCACTTTGAGGTAAGTACCTTATACCTATCTCCTGAAAACCTTCCTCGTTATCTGCTTTAAATCTTTGTCCTTCTATTTCAACTAAATCTTTTGGGACTTCCTGTATACCTAAGTACTCTCCCTTAAATCCGTATTCAAAAGGGTTAATCTTTAGTAATTTTTTCAAAGAGTTGACTTCTCTCTTATTTAAAAATCCATATAAAGTATCAAAGTCGGAGATTGAAAACTTCTCCTTCTTTTCTTCTATTATTTTTTGAAGAAGGAACTTAATTCTTTGCTTTTCTTTCTCTGTTATTATAATTTTTTTCTTTATTTGCATAAATTACTTTTTCCTTGCATACTCCCATAACCCAATACTGGTAGCTACGGAAAGATTTAACGAATCAATATCCTTACTATGTGGTATATACACACTCTTTCCAATATTTGCATACTCCTCTCCTAACCCCTCTCCTTCATTCCCCTGTATTATGGAAAATGGCTCATTAAACTCTACCTCCAATATATTACTCTTTCCATCTAGCATAAAAGGATAGTAATTGTATGTAGAGAATTCGGACATATAGTCATGAATATTAGAATAGTGCTTAAAATTAATCTTAAAAAAAGCTCCCATTGTTGACCTAACAACCTTTGGATCAAAGATGTCTACAGATGGTTCTATAATTCCTAAATTCTTAAACCCAAACCCCACCATTGTTCTTATTATCGTCCCCATATTGCCCATATCTACTGGGTTTACAAGAACTACATGGTTTTTATCATCTTCTAGTTCAGAAACATATTTTTCAAAGACACCAATAACATATGTATTTTCTTTAAAAGATATCCTGTCTATCAACTTATCATTAACCTCATAATGAATACCCTCTTTTTTACAAAACTCTAAAACCTCTTTGCCTCCTTCTGTTTCTAACCCTTTCTCTTTAAAGAATATATTTAAAACACTTTCCTTTCTGTACCTAAGTAATTCTAAAGTAGGATATGTCCCAAAAGAGTAGGAAAAATTATATTTTTTTTGATACCTTTTTATTCTTGGAAGTTTTTTCATTTAGCCTTTCTTTATAAATATTATTTAATACCCCTACTAAAAACCCAATTTGTCCAAAAAGTCTAGAAAGAAGAGATAAGTTTGAAAGATCTAAAAGATTCTTGTTTAATATTGGAAAGAAAAATATTTCGGATACAATTAAAAAGATTAATGAAAATATTACCCAAAAACTAAAATCTTTGTACTTCCACTCTTTAAGAAACATATTCCCTACTAAAGACATAGATAGAAGCATCAGGACTATACCTGAAAAGATGAAAACAGAGAACCCCCTAACAAAAATACTCCTCCAAGAGAAGAAAAAGAGAAAGGAGAAAAAGAGTAGCATGACAAAAACTAACAATACCCTCTTAGCAACCTCTTCCTTTTTGTTTACTTTCTGAACTCTCTTCTTTTCTTTTAAAACCCAATGTAGAAAAAAGATTACACTAAGTAGAATCCTTGAGCCTAGATATATGGAACTCCCGATACTGGTTACCTTTAAGGAAACTATTTGCAATATACCAACCAGAGTGAGTCCTATCCCCCAATATATACTATCTTTTTCTTTTTTAGTAATTCCTCTAAACAAAAGAATAGTTCCTGTCAAAAGCATTATCGCCATTGAAAGAATGTAAAATGTATTTTCCATTCCATCTACCCAAAACTCTTTACTATTTGTAAAAAAAGTAAAAAGAGAAAAGGCAATTAATGCAAAAAGCAACATCAAAAACTGTAGCAATATGTGTTCTGAGTCCAGTTTCTTTAGTTTCATTATTACATACTACAAAAAATTCTTACTTTTTACCATCCTAGCCTAGCTTAAGGGTAGAAAAGGAGAAGAATTAACACTACAAAAACCCCAAAGACTTATAATTAAGTCCTGTAGTTCGGTATTTTATAGATATAGTTACTTGGTCTTTTTGTTTTGTTGTCATAACACCACTTTTAGAAGGTGTCTCCACTTATCCACAGGTGGCTGTTTTTTGTGAATAATCTTTTTGTAGGGTAATTATAAGTTAGCGGAACGGAGGGAGAGGGATTCGAACCCCCNNTATTATTAACTATACTTCTTCTAATGAAATATACTCTCCGTAACTAAGTCTATCCAGCCTCCCCCACTTCTTAATTTCCTCATAGAGCAAGCGCTCTTGTAGCAAAACAAACAAAGGATCCTTATCATCTTCCCCTAGTAAAAGAATTAAGGTCTTAGGATAATTGAGTTTTGTATTGACTACTAACATGTACCTATCCTCCTTTTTAGAAAAGAAGAAACTATCTAACATGTACCACTCATAGAGCTTCCCTCCTGTATCTATCCCTCTGGCAGTAACATAATGCTCAACAGTAAGGGGTCTAGTGGTTCCTGCGACATACAAAAGAAAAAGTAATGACATGATTGCTGCCATTAAAAAATAGTGCCCTAGTATTACCAAAAGTAATGAAAAAAGCAGTGC
>LSQX01182745.1_pt2 | contig 11803 bp, 10 predicted proteins | sample 654561 | NCBI WGS metagenome assembly LSQX01 (sample SAMN04489861, study PRJNA283612) | anaerobic digester metagenome | isolation source: 4 biogas reactors fed with cattle manure at either 37C or 55C with and... | place: Denmark: Kongens Lyngby | collected 2014 | reverse complement strand
AATACGTCGTCGGCCTCCATTCCGATTTGTCTCGATAAAGAAGTTCGTTCCGGGCATATTCGTCGCGGACATACATTGGTATTTACCGGATTCGGCGGCGGGCTGACTTACGGCGCCTGCGTTTGTATATTTTAACAGACTCTAATTTCGAAAAGCCGATCTCGGCGAGGAGGATCAAATGAAAACGACACTTACAGAACTATTAGGCATAAAATATCCGATCATACAGGGCGGCATGGCCTGGGTGGCTGATGCTAATCTGGCTTCGGCTGTTTCGGAAGCGGGCGGTCTCGGATTGATTGCCGCAGGCTCAATGGACAAAGAATTATTGCGCGCAGAGATTCGGAAGGCGAAATCACTGACCGATAAGCCGTTCGGTGTAAACATCATGTTGATGAACCCACATACACCGGATTTGGCCCAAGTCGTTATCGAAGAAGAGGTAGCCGTCGTCACCACCGGTGCGGGTTCCCCGGGAAAATATATTGACGCGTGGAAAAGCGCAGGAATCAAAGTGGTTCCGGTCGTTGCATCCACAGGGTTGGCAAAACGGATGGAAGGTCTGGGTGCGGACGCGATTGTCGCTGAAGGCACAGAAGCCGGTGGGCACATCGGTGAATTGACCACGATGACATTGATTCCCCAAGTCGTCGATTCGGTCAGCATTCCGGTCATCGCTGCGGGTGGTATCGCCGATGGTCGCGGTATCGCTGCAGTCAGCATGCTGGGCGCATCCGGTGTCCAGGTTGGAACGCGCTTCTTGGCTTCTTGCGAATGTACGATTCATCAGAATTACAAGGAGTTGGTCGTCAAGTCCCGAGATATTGATTCTCGGGTGACGGGAAGAAGCGGCGGACATCCGGTACGTTGCATAAAGAATGCATTGACTCTTGAACTCGACAAAATGGAAAAGGCCGGCGCGACGTTCGAAGAGATGGAGGCCGTGACTCTTGGTTCTCTTCGCAAAGCCGTTAAAGAAGGCGATTTAAAGGAAGGTTCTTTCATGGCCGGACAAATCGCCGGGCTAGTCAAAGAGATCATGCCGGTCAAAGATATCATTGAAGAAATGTTTGCCGAGTATGAAGCATGTATCCAGGCAGGAGGATCGATCTGATGACTGAGAGTATTATGAATCCCGTTGCTTTAGTTACCGGTGCTTCAAGAGGGTTGGGCGCTGCAATTGCAAGAGCGCTTGCTTCCAAAGGCTATAATCTGGTACTGACCTATCGATCCGGTGCCTCAGAGGCAGAACTGGTCAAATCACAATGCGAAGCGGCCTTTTCGAACATTCAAGTGGTATTGGTCGCGGCGGATATCTCTCTGGAAGAGGATTGTAAGCACATCGTCGAAGTGGCGAAAGAGACATTCGGTCGAGTGGACGTGCTGGTTAACAATGCGGGAATGACTCGAGACGGTCTTGCGATGCGAATGAGCCGAGAGCAGTTCACATCGGTTATTGATACGAACTTGACCGGTGCTTTCAGTACATCGTCTCTTTGCTTGCCGATCATGGTCAAGCAGAGAAAAGGTCGAATCATCAATATCTCATCCGTTTCGGGTGTTTATGGCAACGCAGGCCAGGCGAACTACTCCGCGTCGAAAGCAGGGTTGATCGGCATGACCAAGAGCATGGCCAAGGAAGTAGCCAAACGCAATATTACAGTGAACGCAGTCGCCCCCGGCTTTATCGAGACCGATATGACCGATGCGCTCGGAGAAGAGACGAAGAAAGCCGCAATGGAGCGGATTCCGATGGCTCGCTTCGGAAAACCTGAAGATGTCGCGAATGTCGTCGCATTTTTGGCTTCAGAAGAGAGTGCCTATGTCACCGGACAGGTGATTGAGGTCTCCGGCGGACTGGTTATTTGATATCAGAACAACAGCAATAGTCTCAGGAGGTTTCAACATGGCTAGTAGGCCCATCAACAAAACAGAATGTTTCGATCAGCAAGGTCGTCCGAGAGTCGTTATCACCGGAATGGGAGCCGTCACACCGGTCGGCAATACCGTTGACACTTTCTGGGACGCCGTCGTCAATGGACATCACGGCATCGGATTAATTGATGCGGAAGCGTATCCCGGAATCCGCGTTCGCTTGGCCGCACAAGTGAAGGATTTTGATCCCAATAGTTTTTTGGATCGAAAAGAAGCGCGTCGAATGGATCGTTACTGCCACTTCGCGGTAGCCGCGGCTCAAGAAGCCATCGAAATGGCGAAGATTGATTTCTCAACTATGGATCCCTTTGACACCGGTGTCATCATTGGCTCGGGTGTCGGCGGATTGTCTACGCTCCAAGATCAATTTGAAGAGCTTCTTGTCGGCCGAGGTCCGGATCGTATATCGCCGTTGTTTATCCCGATGATGATTAGTAATCTGGCAGCCGGACATGTATCGATGATTCATCATCTCAAGGGTGCGAATTATTGTGTCACTACGGCTTGTGCCTCAGGGACACATGCGATCGGCGAGGCCTTCCACAAGATCAAGCTCGGTTACCTCAAAGCGGCAGTTGCCGGTGGTGCCGAAGCACCGATTACACGTATAGCGTTAGCTGGGTTTACAAATATGAAGGCCCTGAATATGACGGATGACCCTGACTTGGGATCGCTTCCTTTCGACGCCCGTCGCGGCGGCTTTATCATGGGCGAGGGAGCAGGTATTGTCTTTATGGAAACGATGGAGCACGCACTAGAGCGTGGAGCTCATATCTATGCCGAGGTCTCCGGCTACGGTGCGACGGCGGATGCTTATCATATTACGAGCCCGGATCCCGAAGGAAAAGGTGCCGGCATGGCCATGAAATTGGCGATGAGAGAAGGTGGCATTTCTGCAGACGAAGTCGACTACATCAACGCACACGGCACCGGTACACCGCTCAACGACAAGTACGAGACCTTAGCCGTCAAGTTTGCCATGGGTGAAGAATTGGCACGTTCGGTTTCGATTAGCTCAACCAAATCCGTCACCGGACACCTTCTCGGCGCTGCCGGCGGGGTTGAGGCCATTGCGGCAATACTAGCCATTCGCGATGGTGTGGTGCCGCCAACCATCGGGCTCTCCGAGCCGGACCCGGAATGCGATCTCAACTACACACCGAACTTTGCCGTCAAGAAAGACATTCGAGCCGCTATATCGAATTCGCTCGGTTTCGGTGGACAAAACGGCTCGCTCTTATTCAGAAAGGTAGGACAATAATATGGCTACAACAAATCCGACAGATAAATCATCCGAGAAATCAATCTCCGCCGGATTAACCTTCGAGCAGATAAAAGAACTCATGTCCGTTATGCGCAAAGAAGGCGTCAGTGAATTCCGTATGGGGAGCGGTGAAAATAAAATCGCCATTTTCCGCGAATGCGAAATTTTCGAAGCGTCGCCGATGTCGAACGCATCTCACATGCAATACGACGGTTGCAGATCCGATTTCGGCAACTACCGAGATGCCGAACCGTCCGACAAACCAATCCTTTCGACCGGACACCCTGTCACATCGCCTGTTGTCGGTGTCTATTATGATTCGCCGGCCCCGGATCAAGACCCTTACGTTGCCGTCGGCGATTACGTTCAAAAGGGTGATGTTCTCTGCATTGTCGAGGCCATGAAACTGATGAACGAAGTCACCAGTCCGGTATCCGGTATCGTAACCGAGATTCTTGCAACGCGAGCGAATCGTGTCGAGTTTGGCCAGGCGCTGTTTATTATTGAGCCGGGCGTAATAAAGGAGTAAATCATGAGTGAGCAAGCCATCATGAAACAAGAAGATATTAAGGGCATAATTCCGCACAGAGAACCTTTTATTCTCGTCGATGAAGTGCTCGAAAAAGATGATACGCATATTATCGCTCTCAAACATGTGCGTGCCGATGAAGATTATTTCAGAGGTCATTTCCCGGATATGCCGGTCATGCCGGGGGTCTTAATCGTTGAAGCGATGGCTCAGGCCGGTGCGATTGTCGCGTTGGCAAAGCCTGAGAACCAGGGCAAAATTGCTTTCTTTGCGGGCATCGACAAAGTACGATTCAAGAGAAGCGTTTTTCCCGGGGATACATTAAGGCTGGAAGTGACGATGACGCGTCAGCGCGGACCAATCGGTTTCGGAGAAGGAAAAGCCTTCGTCAACGGCAAACTTTGCGTCAGTGGCGAACTGATGTTTGCCATCGGCGATGCAAAAAAAGACTGATTCGAAAGCGTGACTAAAGGAGACGATTATGTTTCGTAAAATATTGATCGCCAATCGCGGCGAAATTGCGGTCACCGTCATTCGCGCGTGCCGTGAAATGGGCATCCAGACCGTCGCGGTTTGCTCAGAAATTGACCGCAATGCACTTCACGCGCAACTGGCGGATGAGTGTGTCTGTATTGGGCCTGACGCCTCAAAAGATAGCTATCTTAACATGCAAGCGATTTTATCGGCGTGTCTGACCACCGGAGCAGAGGCGATTCATCCCGGCTTCGGATTCTTGTCCGAGAATGCCGTTTTCGCAAGACTGTGTGAAAAATGCCAGATCAAATTTATCGGTCCGGACCCAAAAGTCATGGATATGATGGGCAACAAGGCCAATGCGAGAAAGACCGCAGAGCAAGCCGGCATTCCGGTTATTCCGGGGTCTCAAGGCGCTGCGCGCGACCTCTCGGCGGCCGCTAGAGATGCTGACCGAATCGGATATCCGGTGTTGATCAAAGCCTCTCAGGGTGGTGGTGGACGCGGTATGCGCGTGGCGCATTGTGAAGCCGACTTAAAGAGTGCTTATCAAATGGCAAAGACTGAGGCGAAGGCATGTTTCGGTGATGACGAAGTCTATATCGAAAAACTCATCATAGAGCCGCGTCATATTGAGATTCAACTCTTGTGCGATGAGTACGGCCATGTCGTTCATCTCGGTGACCGCGACTGCTCGGTCCAAAGACGCAATCAAAAAATCATTGAAGAAGCCTCGTCGCCGTTTATGACCGATGAGCTTCGGATGCGCATGGGGCAAGCCGCTGTATGTTTGGCACGAAAAATCGGCTACCAAGGCGTCGGAACCATTGAGTTTTTGGTCGATAAAGATCGCAATTTCTATTTTATGGAAATGAATACGCGTATTCAGGTCGAGTATCCGATCAGTGAAGCCATTACCGGTGTTAACCTGATTCAAGAACAGATACGCGTGGCTGCCGGAGAAATATTGAGATTTTCGCAAAGGGATATAGTCTTCCGCGGTCACTCCATCGAATGCCGAATCAATGCAGAAGACCCGGAGAGTGATTTCCGGCCGTGCCCCGGCACCATTAGCACGCTACACCTGCCGGGCGGTCAAGGAGTTCGCATCGACAGTGCCGTCTATCAGGGCTACACCATTCCGCCATTTTACGATTCGCTGTTGGCTAAGGTCATTGTCTGGGCACCGACGCGCGAAGAAGCAATCATGCGTATGCGTCGTGCACTTATGGAGTTTATAATTGTCGGCGTAAAAACCAATATCGATTTTCATTTGGCCATATTAAGAGAAAAAGACTTCATTCTCGGCCATTACGATAACACCTATCTCGAACGCAAAAAAGACGTAATCTTCGAAAAAGCAATAACGGAATAAGCCGGAACAGAGAGATTTGAGGAACTATTCATGGATGATACATTTTCATTAATCAAAAAGCGAGTGCAAGACAATCGAAAATTCATGCACGACATCCAATCTTCAGAGTTGGGCAGTGTAAAAGGCGAGGTCGGACAAACCGGACTGAAGGATCAGTTCAGTTATATGAAACCGATTCCCGATGATCTTTGGGTGCGATGTACGTCGTGCCAAGGCGTGATGCTCCGTGAGGATTTCGAGATGAACCGTAGCGTTTGTCTGCATTGCGGACATGGATTTCGCGTCAATGCTCGCGATCGACTGGCGATGACGGTAGACGAAGATTCCTTTGAAGAACTATGGGCGCACTTATTCGGGAAAGACCCGATTTCCTTTCCGCGTTATGATCACCGCTTGCGAAAGCTACGCGAAAAAACCGGCATGACCGAGGCAGTTATCGTTGGGGAGGCCCAAATTGGTGGCTATTCATGTATGGTTGGCGCAATGGATTCCAACTTTTTGATGGGATCGATGGGGTCTGCTGTCGGTGAAAAAATCACTCGGCTTTTCGAGACGGCAACAGCTAAGAAATTGCCGGTCATCTTGTTTGCGGCATCCGGCGGCGCACGTATGCAAGAGGGCATCGTTTCTCTGATGCAAATGGCTAAGACCGCGGCGGCCGTAGAAAGGCACAGCCGTGCCGGGCTTCTTTACATAAGTGTGTTGACTGATCCCACGACCGGTGGCGTTACCGCGAGCTTTGCCTCGCTCGGTGATATCATCCTTTCCGAGCCGGATACGCTGATTGGTTTTGCCGGCAGACGTGTTATTGAAGGTACCATCGCTCAAGCGTTGCCTGACGATTTCCAGAGATCTGAGTTTTTACTTAAACACGGATTCCTTGATATGATTGTACCCAGAGATGATATGAGAAGCCGGTTGACTTCGATATTGTCACTTCACTCCGGCGAAAAACAAAAAAGTGCCGAAGCCAACGCCCCGCGGGGGCGGATGCCGGCGATGCCGAAGCACCGCAGCTCCGGTTCGGAGTGTCTGACCATCATTCGTCAAAAGGAACGCCCGACACTGACCGACTACTTGCCAATGATTTTTACGGACATTCACGAAGTACACGGCGATCGCTACTATGCGGACGATACCGCAATGTTTACCGGCGTCGCTCGACTCAATGGTAAGCCCGTGACAGTCATAGGACATCGCAAAGGAAAGTCTTTACTTGAGAATCAAGCTTGCAACTACGGCATGCCACATCCGGAGGGCTATCGTAAAGCACTCCGTGCGATGAAGCAAGCCGAAAAATTTAATCGCCCAATTATTACCTTTGTTGACACCCCCGGCGCATATTGCGGTGTGGGTGCGGAGGAGCGCGGTCAAGGCGAAGCCATCGCACGCAACCTCATGGAAATGATGCCGATTCGTGTCCCGATTATTAGTTTGGTCATTGGAGAAGGCGGTAGTGGCGGTGCGCTGGGTATTGCGGTCGCTGACGAATTAGCGATGACATCCAATGCGATATATTCTGTCATATCGCCTCGTGGTTTTGCGTCGCTGGTATGGAAGGATCCGTCCAGAGAAAGCGAAGCGGCGGATACGGCCCATATCACGGCAGTCGATCTCAAAAACTTAGAGATATGTGACGTGATTTTACCGGAGCCGGACGGCGGTGCGCACGCCGGACCGGAGCGCATGGGGATGACCATTAAGACCTATTTGCTTGGTGCGGTGGATCGAATCGAAAAAGCCTATCAGAAGGATAAAGACGCTGCTCTGGAGGCCAGATATCAGCGGTTCCGAAAAATTGGCGATTGCGAGTAAGCGTGATAGAATAATGAGGCGGACAATCGTTCGCCTCATTTGCGTCTTAGGAGAAAAGACTTGAAGCCATCCCTTAATAATGCACTACGCCCCTTTTTGAAAGAGACCATACTCGGGCCGACCTTCAAGCTCATTGAAGCCGCTCTGGAATTAAGTTTGCCATTCTTTTTGGCTCAAATCATTGATCGTGGCATTGGCGAAAACGACAATCCGTTTATTATTCGCACCGGGCTAATTATGCTTGCGGTCATTTTTGCAGGACTTCTCAATGCGGCGATATGTCAATATTTTGCGTCCGTTGCCGCTCAAGGTTTCGGTGACCGCGTGCGACGAGATATCATGAAGCACGTCCAATCGACATCTCTTATGAATCAGTCAAAAATCGGAGCCGAATCGCTGATTGTTCGCATGACGTCGGACGTTAATCAGTTACAACTTGGGGTGTCGATGCTCATTCGACTGGGCTCCAGAATTCCGTTTGTAATTATTGGAAGTGTTGCCGCAACACTATTTATCGATCGAACTTTAGCCTTGATTCTTTTCGGTGGCGCAGTGATATTTGCATTGATTATGACTGTTGTTATTCGTAACGCGTTTCCGCTATTTGACTGGGTTCAGGACAAACTCGACCATGTGGGCGTCATTATCAAGGAGAGTGTATCCGGCGTTCGCGTCATTCGCTCATTCGGGCAGAAGCCGCATCAGTGCGCAAAAGTTCTCGAGGCCGTCGACCAGCATGAAAAGGCCGTCAAGCGTGTTGCAAAATGGTCTTCAGTCATGAGCCCGGTCACGCAGTGGGTCATGAATTTATCCATCTGTGCGTTACTTTATACAGGGGCACTTCGTATTGATGCCGGACGACTGACGGACGGCGAGCTGGTGGCGGTTTTTAATTATGTCCTTCAAATTCTCTCGGCGTTGGTGGTTGTGGCTAATCTGGTGGTTATATTTACACGCGCTGCGGTGGCCAAAAAACGTGTCGAAGAGATATACGCCTTAACGATGGACGAGGCCCCGGTGGATGCTCCGGCGGATTCGGATGCGGCGTTGACAGGCTTGCAAATAGTGACTTCGACGGATTCAATCGAGGAACAGCTATCCTATGCCGAAGAAGCGTTGGTTTTTGAAAAGGTTTGCTTTTCTTATGGCGCGACGCAGTGCGGAGACAAAGAGACCATGACGCTGTCGGATATTGATTTTCGCATCGAAAAAGGACAGGTGCTTGGCATTGTTGGCACGACAGGATCCGGAAAATCGACAATACTGGCATTGGCGGCGGGGCTATACCGACCCTCTTCAGGAACAATTCGAGTTTTTGGACGAGATTTTGCACGTTTGCCGGTCGACCGGATTCGCGATCAAATCAGTGTGGTGCCGCAGAGCCCGAAGTTATTTGCAGGGACCGTCGCAGATAATCTTCGGTTCGGGAATAGTAAGGCCGACAACGATCTCTTGAAGGGGGCTGCCAAAACGGCTCAAGCATGGGAATTTATTAAGTCACTTCCGAGTCGACTCGATGCGCACGTCGATACCAACGGCCGTAATTTCTCGGGCGGGCAAAAACAGCGATTGGCGATTGCCCGAGCGATCGCGAAAAATGCCCCGATCCTCGCGCTTGATGATGCCGCTTCGGCACTGGATCGCCTAACAGAATCCGCTCTTTATGATGCCTTGTTCGAAGATGTCAAGTTGAGGAGCAAAACGCTGGTTCTTGTGTCTTCGCGAATTATGGCGGCGGCCAAAGCAGACCGCATTGTTGTTTTACATGACGGTGTACAAGTCGGCTTCGGAACACACGAGGAATTATTTGATCGTTGCACACCATATCGAGAGATGGCAGAGTCTCAGCATGTCGAAAGGCAGGTGAGATGATGGCGAAGAATGCATCAGTTCTTCAGGGCATTGGGAATCTATCCCCTGACGCCAACACATTGTCTCAAGCCCATGCGAAGCCTTCGCTTAAGATGTTTTTGCGTATTTTGAGGACGTCCCGCCGCTCGAGAGCCTTGTTACCGCTGATTTCTTTTTTTGCGCTAGTCGGCTGCGGTCTTCAGGTGTATGCACCGTATTTTGTGCGTCGCACGATCGATTTGATGACACAACCGGGTGGTATTGTGATTGGTGCCGATCGCCCAATACTGGCGGGTTTAGATATTAGACTCATTACGCGTCATCTGGTTCTTCTTGTCGTGATGTACACGCTGAGTTTCGTTATGTTATGGCTAATGAATACGATGGCGGCATATATCGCGGCTTCCGTGGCTTCGTCTCTTCGAAAACAGCTGTACGAGAAATCGGACCGTTTGCCGATTGGGTTTTTCGATCGCGCCCGCGATGGTGAGCTGGAAACGCGTTTTGTCTATGATATCGATGCGATATCGGAAGGCATGCTTCAGGGCTTGGTCCAACTGTTTTCGCTGATTATTATTATTGCCGGAACACTCGGGTTTATGATTGCGCTTAGCGCCCGAATGACCATCATTATTATTCCTCTGGCCGTGTTGACCGTTGTCATAGCGACGCAGTTGGCACGACGCACCTCGCATCAATTCTCTCGGCAGCAGGCGCTGGTCGGAGAATTGAATACCTTGTCGGATGAAGCATTTACCGGTCAACGAGAAATTAAACTTTTCAATCACGAAGAGGCCATAGAAACGCGATTTAATACTCTCAGCGAAGATTTATTTCGAGTGGCGCAGAAGGCGCAGTTTTACTCGTCGCTGCCGAATCCGACCACGAGATTTATGAATCACTTGGTTTATATTTTAATTGCAACAGTCGGAATTCTTTTCGGTGGGCTATCGGTCGGGCAAATATCGGCATTTATTCTCTACTGGAATAATTTTTCAAAACCGATCAATGACTTTACAAATGTGACCGCACAGATCATGGCGGCTTTTGCTTCGGCCGAGCGCGTCTATAGCATTATCGATATGCCGGATGCCCCCGGACATGAGTCACGAGCACTAGCGCAAGATTCGATATCTGAAACCGGCGTCGGAGAGCAATGGATAGAGGGTGCCTTCGGACACGTTATTTTTGAGCATATATCATTTTCGTACGTCCCCGAAAACCCTTTGATTACAGATGTTTCGCTGGAGGTCATGCCGGGGCAGACCGTGGCGGTGGTTGGCCCGACAGGCGCGGGGAAGACGACACTGATCAATTTGTTATTACGCTTCTATGATATACAATCCGGTGTCATTCGGATCGACGGTCAGGATACGATGCAGATGAATAAAGTTATATTGCGAAGAAAATTTGGAATGGTGCTTCAGGACACATGGCTATTTTCGGGTACAATTCGCGATAACATCAAATTTGGCCGACCGGAATCGACGGATGATGCGATGATTGAGGCCTCAAAGGCGGCGCATGCGCATGGTTTTATCAGGCGCTTGCCGGCTGGGTACGATACGATTATAGAAGGATCGGGTGCGGGCATATCACAAGGTCAAAAACAGCTACTCGCGATTGCGCGGGTCATGCTCACCAATCCATCCATACTCATCTTGGACGAAGCGACCAGTTCGGTTGATTCGCTGACAGAGCACCGCGTGAGAGATGCCTTCGACAAACTTATGCGCGGGCGGACCAGTTTTGTCATTGCGCATCGCTTGTCGACGATTCGTAATGCGGATATGATTTTAGTCATGCAAAACGGGAATATTGTCGAGAATGGGACGCACGAGCAGCTCATTCAGAAACGTGGACTTTATGCTGCGATGAATGGATTGGAGACGATGAAGGGCCCGATTACATGATACTCTTGTAGTACCTGATTGATTTCACAGATTATGACGTCATTGTGGTAAAATCTATGCACCGTATTTCACCATAGAAAAGAGGTAATTATGAAATTGAAGAGTAAGATGTTGGCCATAATGCTCACTGCGGTAACCCTATTTTCGCTTTCTGCCTGTGGGAAAAAAGCAATCAGCGCAGAAAAATATCAGAAGATTATGGTAGATGCCGGAATGACGGTTGAAATCGGTGAGGATATGCAGGAGGGCGTTAAATCATATTATTTAGCGTCTGATTTAACTCGGTTGAGTTATTTGGAGTTTTATGAATCCGAGGCGGCAGCAAAGGCGCAATTTGATGAAGCCGTTAAAGAGATGAGGAGTATGGAGGCCGAAATTAATGCTACGGATGACGGCGTCGCAGCCCATTTCGAGGTGGTTGTTTCAGAGGCTTCCGATATCAATAAGTTAACAGCGAGCATGGGCTCCGAAGAAGCAGGATTCGGATTTGATAAGGTCATCATCATTCAGGTGGATGACATGCTATTACTGGTTCATTCTTATGCTGCAGTGGCGGACGGCACAAAGGCTGTTGATGAGCTCGTTGACAAGTTAGGGTATTGAGTGCGATTGGGGCTCACGAAGCACCTCATGGCTTCGTATCGCCT
>LSQX01070469.1_pt3 | contig 11803 bp, 12 predicted proteins | sample 654561 | NCBI WGS metagenome assembly LSQX01 (sample SAMN04489861, study PRJNA283612) | anaerobic digester metagenome | isolation source: 4 biogas reactors fed with cattle manure at either 37C or 55C with and... | place: Denmark: Kongens Lyngby | collected 2014 | reverse complement strand
GTGTCATATTTTATATTGGCAACGATCCAGTTATAGACGGCATCGACCTTGCCGGTTTGCGTGCTGATACCGCTGCACAGGCTGGCCGCCTGTCGGACGCTGGCTGAACCACGTGAGAAATCTGACAAAATCGATGCTGCCGTATACGGTTTCAGGCTGGAGGCAAGTGATACTTGATACTGATGGGTCATCACCTGAGCCAGAGACGTGCCCGAGGCATCGATCTGTTTAAATACGTTAATCGAACAGGAACCGCTGCCCTGTAGTGGTATACCCTGGAAAGAACCGCGTTTGACAATGTCATACTGGTATTTCAAATCGCCGATGATAACCAGGACTTTGACACGGATGTTATCCGGAATCAGGTTGGGGTCGATGCGAATCAGAGCAACGCCGTAGGGGGAAGACCCCGTGTCGAGTGTCACAGAACCATCTTCACTGGTGACCAGCTGGCTGTTTTTTCCATAATCATCGCGAAAAAAGGTGCCATAATTCTTGGCCGGAAAATCCGACGGTACAGCCGCTGTTGTTGGTGTGGGCGGCGCTGTCGTCGGCACTTGAGTTGGCTTCGGTGCAGGCGGAGCTGTTGTTGTTGTGGTTCCGGTTGTCGGCCGGACAGTTGTCGTCGCAGTAACCGTCACGGATGATTTTGTGGTTGTTTGTCTTGTAGTCGTTGGCTTTGTTGTCCCTGATTGAGTCGTCGAAGACTGCGCTGTCTGGCTCGTTGACTCACTCGAGCTGGGTGAAGAGGTTTCCGAGGTTTCAAGGCTGCTTTCTTTCGTCGTCATGGATGTCGTTGTCCGGGATGTTTCAGTTTTGGCGTCTGTGGTCGTAGTCGTCTGATCCAGAGTCGTAGTTGGATGAGAGATCGCTGTTTGAGATGAATCGATCGGTACACAACCGACTGGTCCGTGTAGAATTAGAATGAGCGAAAACAAGCAGACTACAAGCCGTCTGAAAGACAGCATTTCTGCTTTTCGCATATCATGTGACAGACCTTTTTGATGATGAAGTTTCAATCGACTGCTAACACCTTTCCACAGGCGGTTTTCCTGTCACTCGTCTTCATGGTCTGTCACCATTATAGTGTAATGTTCATGAAAGTCGCAAGCAATGAGATTTGGCAATCTATGGCAATCAGGCGGTTAGATGTGTATAATGATTTTATCATCCGACAGCTGGTGCGTCAGCACCATATAACAGGGTATCAACAGGGGGTTTTTATGGCTTCAGAAACGAGAATCAGACTTGAAGCAGGAGAGCTGGCCTGGCTATGCGAACAGCTTGCCCTGATTCAGCGTTCAGGTATTCTGATGCCTGAAGGGATTGAGCTGCTTGCTGAAAGCACTGAAACATCAAGGCTGAAGACGGTACTGGACCAGCTGCATCAGCAGATTAAGAAGATGATCCCCTTGTCAGATGCGATGAAAGCAGTCGGGGCAGGACCGGACTATCTTGTGCGTATGATTCGGATTGGCGAGGTGTCCGGCAATCTGGACCAGATTTTGTCCAGCCTTTCAGATTTCTACATGCGAGACAGTGAATTAAGAAAAAAAGTCCGGTCGGCACTCATCTATCCGATTGTACTTTTATTCATGATGTTGGCCATCATTATTCTGCTCATTGTACGTGTTCTTCCGGTTTTCAATCAAATTTTAGCTTCCTTTGGCGGATCCTTGCCCCGTTTTTCTCAGGGACTGATGGCATTTGGTCTTTTTCTGACACATCATGCGATCTGGCTTATTCCGCTTCTGGCAGTCTTGGTTATTGGCATCATTTTATTTCTCAAACACTCAAAACCGGGTCGGCGATTGATTGACAAGAGTAAACTCAGACTGCCGATTCAAGGTCCGTTGTATCGGAGAATTTATGCATCCCGCTTTGCGACATCCATGCATTATTTGCTGAGGAGCGGCGTCGATCTGGAAGAGGCCATGATCATGACGGAATCCATCATGGATAATTCGATCGTCAGTGAACGTATAGCTGGATGTAGAGAACAACTTCGTCATGGAGCTGACCTGTTCGAAGCACTGCGGGAAACGCATTTATTCCCCAGCTTATTTGTCCGTATGCTCGCGCTTGGCAGCCGGGCTGGCGAACTTGATCAGGTCATGAGCAAAATAGCTCAGGCGTATGAGCATGAAGTCAATAATCGTCTTACACGGTTTGCCAGCCTGATCGAGCCGATTCTGGTGCTCGTCTTATCAGTCATTGTCGGGGCTATCCTGCTCACAGTCATGCTGCCGCTGATTGAAATTATGTCGTCGATCGGATGAGAGAGGAGAATCGAGATTGCTGAGCGCAAGCACGATAAAATCAGCTGGTGTGATTTTAGCTGTTTTGGTATTTGCCGCAATTCTACTGGTTGTTTCCGTAGGAATCGCCAATCTTGAGGAAAACAGCCGAAACAGCAGTTTGCAAATGGTTCGTGCGGCTGTTGAACAGGCTGTCATGCAGAGCTATGCGCTCGAAGGGGCTTATCCGCCGGATCTTGACTATCTGAAAACGCATTACGGGTTAATCGTTGATGACAGCCGTTACGCTTTTTTGTATGAAGTGATCGGGGACAATGTCCATCCGATTATTGATGTGCAGCTTCTGGAGGATGTGCAGCAGTGAGACGGCAGGGATATGCCTTACTTGAAATGATTCTGGTTATGTTTTTGCTGATCCTGGTCAGCGTATTTGTTTTTTTTGTAACCGAGAGCGGCAGCCAGGCTTACATTCGTTTGCATGAGCGACAGGAAATCGGTTCAGATCTGCGTATCGGCTTATCCTATATCGATGTCAAAGTCAAACGCAATGACGCCTCTGACAGCTTGATGATTGTCGATCGTCCGGATCGTGATGAACAGGCACTTGTCATTCTTCGGACCGGCGGCTCAGACAAATTCTTCACCTGGATATACGTTCACGATGGCTATCTGTGTGAATTGACCCTGTCAGCTAACCAAACGTTCCAGCCAGAAGGTGGCAGCAGGATTGTCGCAGCTGATCGTATTGAATTATCATTGCCAAAATCCGACCGCCTGAAGATTACACTGATTCATGGCCAGAGTGATCAGCTCAGCAGAACATTGCTGCTGCGCAGCGAAGGAGTTCTGCCATGAAACGGATGCAGCGTCGAAACGGATTTACACTGGCGGAACTGATTGTCTCGATCGCCATTCTGGCCTTTTTCAGCACCATTATCGTTCAGGTTTTTGCTCAGGCACAGGCAGCGACAGAACGGGCAGAACGCCTGGATCAGGCGGTTGTCGTTGTATCGGATTTGGCAGATCAATGGAAGAGTGTTGATTTTGATCAGTTGGATTACAATCAAATCGATCCGGCGATGCATCGTTTATGGTCTGCACAAGACAGTCAGACGGAGGCAACCCTCTATTTAGACGAACAATTCATCACGTGCGATGTACAGGCGGCTGTTTATGAGGTGAAGCTGACTGTTTCAAAACAGGCGGATCCTGATTTTTATCAACTTGACGTCGTATTGAAAGACCTGGAAACAAGTAAAACAGTGTATCAACTGGTCGCTGGTCGATATTTTCCCGGGAAGGGAGGCGATTCCTGATGGCTTTGAGAAACGGACTGTTGAAAAACAAGAGGGGATCGTCCTCGGCACTGATTATTATGCTGGTGGTGCTCCTGATCTTCTTCGGGGTTTTGGCACTGGTCTCTGCTGCGTCCAATATTCGCCTTTCTGAGAAACGTGCTGTTTGGAATGCGACCTATTATCTCGCGGACTATGAAGCAGAACGCGTGTTGTCTTCGATAGACCGGATTCGTTTGCCTGGCGCTTTCAGCATGACGCTTACAGATGATCAGCTGGAAACCATCATACAGGAGGAGCTTCAGCAACATCCGACAATCATTGAACACGAGATTACGGTCGAATCGTCCAATGTGACAGTCGAAGCGCTCGTGGCGGCACGGCCTGGTGAAACATCAGGCATGTCGATCAAACTGGCATTCCGCCTTCCGGCAGAATCTCCAGAAGCCGGCGTCAGGATTCTGCGCTGGTCCTGGTGGAGTCCTCCGTTTAACTATGCTGGTTATGATGCTTCGTTTATGGAGGAACCAGATCAATGAGCAGAGTATTCGATATTTTACACGAGATGGTTCGACGCAACGCGTCTGACCTGTTCATAACTGTTGGTAAACCTCCGATATTAAAAATCGACGGAAATCTGGTTTCGCTGCCGTATGACCTTTCAACACAGGATGATACAGAAGCTGACGCACGTCAGCTATTTGACCGTGAGACAACAAGCCGTACTTTTTTTGAGGAGGGTGAAGTTGATTTCTCCTTGTCAATCAGCCATATCGGACGATTCCGTGTCAATGTGTTTCAACAACGCGGATCGTTTGCCATTGCGGTGCGCCGGATCTATTCCGAGTTGCCCGACCCGGATCGATTGGGTATACCAGACAGCGTTATGTCCCTGACCAGAAACCACAAGGGCCTCGTTCTGGTCACAGGACCAGCCGGCTGTGGCAAGACAACAACACTGGCAGCCCTGATTGATCGCATCAATCAGGATCGTGCCTGTCACATCCTCACGCTCGAGGACCCGATTGAGTACCTCCACCGCCATAAGAAAAGTATCATCAATCAACGTGAAATCGGGACAGACAGCAGAACGTATGCGCAGGCTCTGCGTGCTGCGCTTCGCCAGTCTCCTGATGTAATCCTGATTGGTGAAATGCGCGATCTGGAAACCATTGCGATCGCCTTAACGGCAGCTGAAACAGGACATTTGGTTCTGTCGACCCTTCATACGATCGGTGCTTCGAAAACAATCGATCGCATCATCGATGTGTTTCCACCCAATCAGCAGCAGCAAATTAAAATTCAGCTTTCAACTACCTTACAGGCTGTTGTCTCTCAACAGCTTCTGCACGGTTCGACAAGCGGAGTTGTACCGGCATTTGAAGTGATGCTTGTGAACAATGCCATCCGCAATATGATTCGAGATGGCAAGACTCCTCAGATTGATGGTGTCATTCAAATGGGCGCTTCTGAGGGCATGTCAACGATGGATATGTGTTTGACGCGTCTGCTCAACGAGAAACGGATTACTCAAGATGAAGCCTTGCTGCATGCCTTGAACCCGCAAGCACTGTTGAGAAATACTGAATCAGCATAGAATCAGCACGAAAAAGTATCTTTTCTGAATGATCTTGCCTTGACGCATGCGGTGACACCCCTCATGATAAAGGCATTCAGTGTATCGGAAAGGTAACAGCCGCTTAAGTGGAGCGTGTCAGGTTTTACGATGCCAAAACAAATTAACCAGAGTCAAACAGAGATCAAAACATTTCGGCAGGCTGCCGTCATCGGACTCGGCCTGATTGGGGGCTCGATTGCCAGAGCATTGCACAGTCGGGCTGGCATGCCTGTCATTGGATTGGATACCGATCCCACTGTGGTGCGTCAGGCAATAGCGGATCAGGTTCTGACTGACGGAGCTGCCATTTCAGCTGATATCAGTGAAATATCGGACCGTGAACAAACAGCGTGGGAGCTGATCAGATCGTGCGACATCGTGTTTATCTGCACCCCCGTTTCGACTGTCGCAGCTCTGGCTCATAAGGCATCCGAATACTGTGATGGCCTGATCACAGATGCAGCTGGTATCAAGCAGCCTGTTCTCGATCAGATACCAGGTGATCGATTCATCGGCGGTCATCCGATGGCAGGATCTGAACGTCAAGGATATGCATTTTCTTCAGAATCTCTTTTTGAAAATGCCGTTTATGTCCTGTGCCTTCGTCCGGATTCAAATATACCGTATACAACAGTACAGCGACTCGAACGACTGATCCGGCAGATCGGTGCGATACCATTGCTGATGGATGCACACGAACATGACCGGGCAGTTGCCACGGTCAGCCATCTGCCGCATGTTGTGGCTTCGGCGCTTTCTCTTCTGGCAGCCCGCCTCGATGATAATGGGTTGATCACCCGGCTGGCCGCCGGCGGTTTTCGCGACATAACCCGGATTGCGTCCTCTGATCCTGATCTGTGGCGGGGGATCAGCCTGGAATCGCGAGCAGAACTGCTGCCCGTTCTTGAACTGTATCAAGCACTGCTGGATAGCTACATAGACGCAATTCGCACAGGTGATTCTGATTTGCTCTATCAACTTTTTTTTGAAGCAGGCCACTACCGGGATCAGCTGCCGGTCAGTGGACGAGGCGCATTGTCGGCCCATAGTGTGCTTACTGTCCATATTAATGACCAACCGGGTGAACTGGGATTGATCACCACACTTCTGGGAAACAACGGAATCAATATCAGCAATATCCGAATTCGTGAACAGCGACATTACGAAGGCGGTTGCCTTCAGCTTCTGCTTCCGGATGGCAGGGAGGCGATTCGCGCTGCCTGGCTCCTAAAGGAGGCTGGTTATGTCTGTGACTGAATATGGTTTAATCGGGCACCCGCTGGCGCACAGTCTTTCTCCACATATTCATGAATCATTGATGGCCTCAGCAGGTATCAAGGGCATATACCGGTTGTTTGACATCCGTCCGGAGCAGTTTGACAAAACAGTTAAACAGCTTGTTCGCACTGTCAGCGGTCTTAACTGTACGATTCCTTACAAAGAACGTGTCATCGGCCATCTCGAAGTGCTTGATCGGACAGCCCGTCGCATCGGTGCTGTTAATACGATTCATGGTCAAACGGGTTATAACACCGATTATCTGGCGTTTCGGGACGCTTGCCCGCTGCAGGCTGAACTGCCGGTTCTGATTCTGGGTGCCGGTGGTGTCAGCCGAACGCTGGCACTGGCCGCGGCAGAAGCCGGTTGTCACATTTGGATTACAGCCCGCAGACCTGATCAAGCGGAAAAGCTGGCAGTACACATCCGGCATGTGCAGCCCGGAACGTCGATCACTGTTTTACAGACATTGGATGAGTGGCGTATTCTGGTGCAGAATCAGGTCGAACGAGGAATAGGAAAGAAATGGGTTTTACTGAACGGTACGCCGGTTGGTCTCTGGCCTCATGTTTCCGAAATGCCGGTTGACGCCAAGGATCTTGACGATTGTGCCATGGTGTACGATACGATTTATAATCCGCTGACAACCAAACTGGTTTTGATGGCTCGTGAGCGGAATATCCCGGCGGAGGGCGGCCTGAGCATGCTGTTTGGGCAAGCCGTCCAAGCTCAGAAAATCTGGCATCCGGCAATCACGTTCAATGATCGTGACTGTTCAAGGATCCGACAGGATCTCAAATGTGTTTTGCTCAATCAGTCACCCGTTACGTTGCTTCTGACCGGGTTTATGGGCAGCGGTAAGACAACGATCGGACGGTTGCTGGCAAAAAGGTTAAACTGGCGCTTCCTGGATCTTGATACGGTTATTGAGAAGCAGACGGGTCAGTCGATACCCGATTTGTTTGCCAGTCGGGGTGAAGCTGTCTTTCGGAAACATGAGATGGAATCATTGCGAGAGGTGCTCAGTCAGCCGGTCTGCCAAGTACTTGCCACTGGTGGCGGGGCTTTGATACAACCGGAAGCGGCAGCTGTCTGTCGCTCGAATCGAACGTTTAATATCTTTTTGGACATTTCGCTCGATCGGATACGTTGCAGAATTGGTTGTGCAGACGGACGCCCGATGCTGTCGCAGCAATCCGCGGAGCACTGGTTATCACTCTATCAGGCTCGCTATCCGCGTTATCAATCGATGGCCGATCTCACGATTCAGGCCGATCAAGATCCTGAAGAAATTGTCCGGATCATTATCAAAAAACTAGGGTTGGAGGAACAAATATGATTCTTGTCTTAAAACCAGAGACATCACGAGAGTCCGTCGAGGAACTGTGCCAGTGGCTGACAAAAGCCTATGGCGTGCAAACAAGTCCGATTTTCGGAAAGAGCATGACCATTGTCGGACTGGTTGGCGACACATCAAGTATTCCGATTGAAGCGCTGGAAATTCAAAGCGCAGTCGAGCGTGTGATGAAAGTCCAGGAACCTTACAAACGAGCTAACCGCAAATTTCATCCGGATGATACTGAAATCAGGATCGGTGATCTGATAATCGGCGGTCAACGTATTGTGGTCATGGCAGGACCTTGCTCAATCGAATCTGAAGATCAGGTTCGACTGATTGCGGCGTCCGTCAAAAAATCCGGTGCAAAAATGCTTCGTGGCGGTGCTTTTAAACCACGTACATCACCGTACTCGTTTCAGGGGCTGCAGGCGGAAGGCCTCGAATATATGAAGCAGGCAAAGAAGGAAATGAACCTGCCGATTGTTTCGGAAATTACCAATCCCAATCAGCTGGAGCTGTTTCTGGACTGTGTCGATATTATCCAGGTTGGAACACGTAATATGCAGAATTACGAGCTCCTGAAAGAGCTGGGACACATCCGGAAACCGATTCTCTTAAAACGGGGTTTTGCCAATTCGATCAACGAACTTCTGATGTCTGCCGAATATATTATGAGTGGTGGCAACAGTGACGTTATTCTCTGTGAGCGAGGCATCCGGACATTCGAGGACAGCACACGCTATACCTTGGATATCAGTGCTGTGCCTGTTTTGAAAAACAGAACACATCTGCCTGTTTTTGTTGATCCCAGCCATGCTGCGGGGTACGCGCAGTATGTGGAACCGCTGGCAAAAGCGGCTGTCGCGGCAGGTGCTGACGGCCTGATTATCGAAGTCCATCATGATCCGATCCATGCGTTGTCTGACGGCCAGCAGTCGTTAACACCCGCTGCCTTTGATGCGCTCATGTCTCGCCTGAAACCGGTGGCTGATGCTGTCGGAAGACTGATGTAATAGCCTGACTAAAAGGAGAAAGAACATGCCGGAATTAATCGCCCATACACCGACCCGTGATTATCCGATCGTCATCCGCAATGGATCGCTCAAACAGCTTGGATCGATTATAGCCGCATATTGTAAAGGAAGAACGGCTGTTTTGATTACCGATGAACAGGTTGCTGCTCTGTATCTGAGTGAAGCCTCCCAGTCATTAGAGGCGGCCGGATTTTCGGTTCATTGTGTTGTCCTCCCTGCAGGAGAGGCAACCAAATCCTGGGATCAGCTGAACGATCTTTATGGGCAGTTCCATCAAGCCGGACTGACCCGGATCGATCCGGTTGTTGCACTTGGCGGCGGCGTCATCGGTGATTTGGCCGGATTTGCTGCTGCCACGTGGCTGCGCGGCGTGCCGCTGGTTCAGGTTCCAACATCATTGCTGGCCCAGGTTGATGCGTCAATCGGCGGCAAAACGGCTGTCGACTCCGTCTATGGGAAAAACCTGATTGGTACATTTTATCAACCGGTTGCGGTAATCATGGACCCGTCTGTTCTTCACTCTTTGCCGCGTCGCCGGATGGCTGAAGGTATGGCAGAGGTGATCAAGTATGCTTTGATCGGAGATCTTGATTTGCTGAAGATGATTGAGCAACAGATCCTTGACCTCGAATGGATTCTCGAACGTTGTGTTTCAATTAAAACAGGAATCGTCTCACGGGATGAAAAAGATGTTGGCGAACGTATGTTGCTTAATTTCGGACATACGATTGGTCATGCGCTGGAAAAGGCGACCGGATTCTCGCGCTATACACATGGTGAAGCTGTAGCCATTGGCATGGTCATGGCTGCCGCGATCGGTGAGCAACTCGGTGAAACAGAAAAAGGAACACGCGAACGGATTGAACATATTCTTCATCGCTATCAGTTGCCGACACGGATCGATAGATCGGCTGAGGGAATTCCTGAGGCCATTTACAGTGACAAAAAACGCCTGGGAAGCAAGGTTCATCTGGTACTTCTGAGAAAAGTCGGACAAGCTTTTACCCGGCCGATCACACCTGATGAGCTAACGAAAATAATCAAAGAGGTGTGGCCTGGTGACTAGCATTCGCATCAAGCCGGGATTACTTGGCGGCCGTGTTGAACCGCCCGCTTCCAAGAGCGATGCACATCGCGCATTGTTTGCCGCTGCACTGGCTGGACAGCCATCAATGATTGACGGATTAACCGATCCCTTGTCTGACGACATCATCGCAACCCGCCGCTGCTTGGAGGATCTGCTGAACGGATCAGATATTCTCGATTGTGGTGAATCAGGAACAACGCTGCGGCTGCTGATCCCTGTTTCCGGCGCCGTCAGCCCGAAAAAACGTTCGAAGACACTGACATTTACGGGACACGGCCGCCTTGTCAACCGACCTTTAAAAGAGTATCAGGCGATTCTTCAGCCTCACGGTCTGACCCTTCAGTATCCGCAGGACAGATCACTGCCCATGCAGTTGAGCGGTCGATTGCAGCCGGGCGTTTATCAAGTGCCAGGCCATATCAGCTCACAGTATATATCCGGGCTGCTGATGGCGCTGCCTTTACTGGAAGAACCGTCCGATATTTGCCTGACGTCAGCGCTGGAATCTGCGCCCTATGTCGCTATGACCTGCCGGACGTTGAAACATTTTGGCATTGATATCGAACTTAGGCCGGATGGCTATCACATCCCTGCTCCGCAACAGTACCAGTCAAACCGATATTTCGTTGAACGCGACTATTCCCAGGCGGCTTTCTGGCTGACCGCTGCATACGGCGGCTGTGACTTAGAGGTGACCGGGCTGCCCGCGGAAACCGCGCAGGGCGATCAGGCAATCCTGGACTATTTATCTGCCTTGCGCGGGCAGCAGCCGACATATACGTTTGATTTATCACAAACTCCTGACCTTGTTCCAATCCTTGCTGTTGCTGCGATGATCACACCTGCTGTGACGCGTCTGACCCATATCGGCCGCTTACGGCTCAAGGAAAGTGATCGAATTGAAGCGGTACGGGCAACGCTATCGGCTATCGGCGGCGATGTTGAAAGTGACGAAGACATGCTTGTTATTTATGGCGGCAGTACATCGCGTAAACATTCGGTACTAAATGGCGGAACGGTCGATTCCTGGGGTGATCATCGAATCGCCATGGCACTGGCCATTGCGGCATTGTTTACGCGTGATGGCATTGTACTGAACCACGCTGAAGCTGTTCAGAAATCTTATCCTGATTTCTTTCAGGTGTTCAAGCAACTGGGAGGTGATTTGTTTGAGCTCACAATGGGGGCGAAACATCAGAATCAGCTTATTTGGTGAATCACATGGCCCGGCGATCGGGATTACGATTGACGGACTGCCTGCCGGCTATGCAATCAGTGAAGAAGCGACAGCCGCCTTTATGCAGCGGCGCGCGCCCGGCTGGATGCCCTGGTCAACGCCACGTCGCGAAACGGATTCGGTTGAAATTGTTTCGGGATTGTACAAGGGTCGGACGACCGGCTCACCACTTTGCGGCTTGATCCGAAATACAGATCAGCGATCACATGATTATCCGGATCGCATGAATCATCCGCGACCCGGTCATGCAGATCTAACGGCCGATATTCGGTATGGCGGGTTTCAAGATCACCGGGGCGGTGGACATTTCTCCGGCAGACTGACCGCTCCCCTTACCTTTGCCGGGGCAGTCTGCAGTCAGATTATTCAATCAGCCAATATCTGGACAGCATCGCGTATCGTTGCGATCGCCGGTATCGAGGACCAGCCTTTTTCCGGCAGTTCCCCTGATTTCAAAGCCTATCGGGCTGTTGCTGCCAAAGAATTCCCAGTGCTGAATGATGCGGTCGGCCGGAATATGATCGATGTCATTCGCGATGCCCGCGAAGCAGGTGATTCGGTTGGCGGTCTGGTGGAAGGTGTGATCGTCGGTCTGCCGGCAGGACTGGGAGATCCTGTCTTTGACAGCGTGGAATCGAGGTTGTCCAGTCTACTCTA
>LSQX01382304.1_pt1 | contig 11804 bp, 11 predicted proteins | sample 654561 | NCBI WGS metagenome assembly LSQX01 (sample SAMN04489861, study PRJNA283612) | anaerobic digester metagenome | isolation source: 4 biogas reactors fed with cattle manure at either 37C or 55C with and... | place: Denmark: Kongens Lyngby | collected 2014 | reverse complement strand
GTTAACGGATATTAATAGCTATTAATCAGTTTATGGCCATAATAAATTCGAATACGGATCTATAACACTTGATTGTCATAACGCTTTTTATAACATTTTCTTGAAACCTCTTGTTATCTTTCTATAAAACTTAAGTAACGGTAGGCTCACCGACTACCAAAACAAACGATGAAGGGGATTTTGCAAAGATGAAGAACGTAATTGATTATTTGATGAACCCAGAATTTAGTGATTCTGTAACGGAATTCTTTCTTGGGTTCGGAAATTCGGGCATTGTCTTACTGGGAACCATCAAAATGATTATAATCTTCGTTGGAAGTATAATCATGGTTGCACCTTTCATACCATTGATTGTATGGGCAGCAAACAAATATTGTGCACCCTACATCTCTGATCATGAAAAGCAAGATGAAGAGGTTCTCGATAAAGAGATTGTCCGTAACACCGACAAACTTGTTGGCTAGAGGAAGGCTTTCTTCCTCCCCTACATAAACTTAATATATACAAGCAAATAAAAACCCCTGCATTAATGCAAGGGTTAATTTGTTTTCATAAGTTTAGTAGTTGTTATAATAATTGTTGTAGTTATTGTAGTCGCCATAACTATTATAATCACCATAATCGTTATAGCCGCCATCCACCGGATCATCATTTCGCATGCTAAAGACTATGATAGGCCAAGCAAATGGGAGGATAATACTTAATATAAATGGTAATTTAGCTCTTTCACCCTTATACATTTTCAAAAACTGATAGTTACAAAATAGTAAGAAGATGCTACCACCTATATTTGTCACTAGAGATATAAGACCTAATAAAGTCGCCAGGGCTCCCGATGCAGAGGATGTCAGAGAGGATACTATACCCATTGCAAAGGGGAGAATTGGAAGAGCTAACTCCGGTTTTATAACCTCTTGTCCTAAAAAGTTGATTCTGTTTGGCCCAAGGATCTTTCCCATTACATATAGGTTAAATGGAGGAATGAACGCTAACCAGCTATTAGAAACACCCGCCCTTTGTCCCATCCTGTATAGACCAAAACTATACAATAATTGCATTACGATAGCAATAATTGCAATAATAATGAAAACTATTCCAAGGATAGCAAAGAGCATCCCTAGAGCCTCCGGTAAGCCATTCATTATATTCATAACAAAATACATTTACAACATCCTTTCTTATTATCTATAAATGAGCCTTAACGCAAAATGTTTTTATCATTATTTGCTTAAAATAAGTTCAGCTACTTTTTTGGGAGAAACAAGAGATACAAAAGGGTTATCAAAAAGATCTGATGTTGATTCTGCTCTATAGACTAGCTCCACAAATTCATCGGGTACACTCATTGCGTCAATAAATTTGCTGTCAAAATCTTTTTCCGGTAATTCAACAACATTATCTCTCTGAATCGCTGCCTCTAGCTGCGCCTTTGTAGGGTAACAGCTAAATGAATAGGCTAATATCGGATTTTGGAGAACAGTTAAAATCCTTTCATCATACACATTCTTTACACCTATTCTTCTCTCTATTGATAAAGGCTTTTCTCTATAAAACTTCCCATAAAACTCAAAGAGTTTATCGAAAGTAATTTTCGGATCAATTGCTCGTGCAAACAATATCTTAATCTTCTCCACACCTTTATGAGGGAACATATCTCCATTTCTCAAGGTAAGATTTTTGGGAATTCTGGTTAAGTCAGCTAAATTTGCTACTACATTCAAGCACTCATCTATTTCTAGAACTCTGATATGCGCTTCTGGGAAATGATATATTAATAAATAAGCAAGTCCCTCCGAATAACGCTTTATCTTTTTATCAAGTAATTCACCGTCATTGCTTCGCACACTTATTCCTATATAGAATTCAGCGGGATGTTCAATAAAGACAAGGCTGCAGACAACCTCATCATCAAACTGAAATGATTCGATGAATCTTGTCCAGAGTATAAAGTTCCTGTAATCAAATTTTAGATTCAGGTTTTGCAATGCAAATAAAAATAACCTTGCATCTTTTTTTGCAATAAAGTCTCTCATATCTACCTATCACCTCCATTCCATATGTAGAAGCACCTCCCTTTCCTTCTAACATTGTTTTAATAAGACTACAAAAAAAGAATCTATGCGGTAAATTTGCTCGATTTACCGAATATGCCTTTTTCTCTGTTGATTCCGTCAAGAACCTTCTTTACACCGTCGTATACCTTATCTGCTCTTTCGATATATGATTTCAGATTTGCATGTACTTGCTTTTTAATCAATAGTGTTATTTGCTCTGCTTCCGCCTTTTGAGCTGCAAACCTCAACCGTTCCCTGGCATCACCGCCGACTATAGTTTTGAGATGTTCTGTTACCGTGTCGTCCAGTATATACTCTGATAATGCAACGTCTATTGCTCTATCATTCAAAAACTCCTGGACATAAAAGCACGCAGCGGGTATTTTAATTGCAAGCAGCTGCAATTCTTCCTCGGAAAGATTAAACCGCATTTCGTATCTCCGCTTCCCCATGCAGTCATTTACCACTACTAGCTCTAGGGAATCATCGACAAAGCTTATAAGGTCTAATATAGGTTTTTTTAGTTTGTCGGTAATGTTGTCTACCGCCTGTTTCACTATCTTGTATCTATCATTAAACTGCGAGTATTTAAGGTTGATTATATTTTTAAGAGCCTCTTCATCCAAGGCTGGCTTTGCTTCCAAATCCCGCTTTCTAACTCTTTTCGGTTCCTTTTTTTCGGTTTTATTTGCTTCTTCCTTCATCCTCAATCAAACCTCCTTACACTAATTATATCATAATATGCCGTAACATACAAATTTTACTCATATATGTAAATAGAGGATGAAACCTCTTAAAGAGTTATCATCCTCCAGAAGTCTTTCCAGCCCAGGATGGCCAGCGCACGAATCCAGGGCTGGAGAACATAAAATGCAAAAAAAGCAACGCCCACAAATAGGACAATCCACAGAACGTTCCAGCCAATATTAACCCATCTTGAGCTCTGTTCCTCCGCCGCTACATTGGCTAATGTAGGGGCGGGATCGAAATCAACACCCACTAACTTGCGCAACATCTCCTGCTGTTGGTGAAGCAGCAGGCGATATTGCTCTCTTCGTTTCCTTTCTCTTCTTCTCCGTGTTATTACTGCTATAACACGAAGACATAAATAAATACCCCAAGCATAAATAAACACCTTCATCATCTTGTAAAAAACCTCCTCTAAAATTATAACTTCAACTATGTACAAAGTAGAAAATGATTTCTGCAAGATTCAAGAAAATATTTATAAAAAAAGATAGGAGAGTTTGTCGTCTCTCCTATCTGTATATCTCATTTATTTATTTTGTCAGGTTTATTCTCCAGTCTTTCTTGGAAGAACCTACAATTTGCAAGGCATTTTTACCTAAAGAATCGCTTCCAATCATGGTAGTCCGTCCTCCCGGCAAGGTACGCCGCAGAATTATCTCCATATCTAATATCGTTCCCTCTTCCATCTCCTTATCTAACCAGAACGTAAACCTTACTACATTAGAATCGGTACTGGGAATCAGTATTGTTAACGTCTGTACCGCCCCCGCTGTGGTATACATGGTAACCCTGTTCCCATCTTGATCGTAAAGCCTGATGTCGGCTTCATCTGCCCCGGTTACCGCCATTGCAAAATCTAATTTATACCCCGCATTAACAGCCGGTGGGACATCAACGGGATATACCACAGGCACCCTAGTCCCGTGTGGCGGGTTAACCACTCTGACAAGGGCCAAACCATCGAGGCTGATGCTGTCATCTATTACGTTATATTGCCCTGCATACCCAGAAGCTACATTGCCAACATTATCTTCCACGTAATAATGCAGGTACATCGGGCCGGGTATTGTGGGATTTATTTCGACCACTGCCGTATTATTTACAATCCTATCGGAAACATCCGTCCAGGATGACGGTGTGCTGGTTGAGAACGACCAGCTGTATTTGACTGTCTTAAGTCCGCTTCTCGAATCTGTTACCGTCATTATAAGCGACTCCGAGAACAGCACGTCCCCATTCACACGGCTTATGACAACATCGGGTTTTGTTGCGTCTACCCTTAATTTTATTCCAGTGCTAATATAGCCTATACTGTTTCCTGCATTATCGGTGTAATAATACTGTACGTCAAAATCATTTTCATACTCTTTTGAATTTATAGTCCACTCAATTTCTCTTTGTCCTTCGCCGTCATAAATTCTTTCCGCTTTAACTATTGCAATTTGTTCGCTTGTTTGGAACTGATTATTGTGATCTACCGCTCCGCTCCAATCATGCTGCGATCTTACATCCACTCCACCCAAACCCACTAAACGGGCATAGCTGTATCTGATACCGCTTAACGCATCTTTGCCTCTCATCCTATACTTAACCGTATCGTTTGCTCTTATCCAGTAATCATTACCTTTTTTATATCTGTATTCCGTAATGCTGTGGCTTACATGGCTTGGAGATGTTTTATCTATTTCGTATGGGCCAAAACGCCTAATAGTAACATTCCCCGCAACGTCCACAGCCCTTGCGTGCAAGTACCAAACCCCTTCTCCCGATTGAGAAACTGCCGAACTATAATTTGTCCACGAAGAAGGTGTACTTGTGCTTTGAGACCATGCGTATTGTCTCTGGCTCAATCCCGATCCTCCGGAGTCTTCATATGTCAATACCACATCCACATTGGTGTTCCCCCATCCCCTGGAAGATGGATTGGCCGATATGGTTGGGCTTGTTTTATCTATCTGATACGGGCCGAATCTTTGTGTTACCGTATTACCTGCTGTGTCATACGCTCTTAAATACAAATACCAAGATCCCTGGCTCGATTGTATTAATGTTCCAGATGCAGAGGAATAATTTTGCCAACCGCTTGAAGGAGCTGTCGTTGATGTTGACCATACATACTGTCTTGTCGATAGCCCGCTGCCTCCAGAATCGCTAAAGGATACCGTCACAACTACATCTGTATTTGACCATCCTCTTGATGATGGAGTTGCCGACACTGCAGGAGAAGTCTTATCTATTAACACCTGCCTGTTTGCTATAGCAGACGCATTTTGTGCCAGATCAATAGTACGTGCTTCTATAGTGTAAATGCCTTGGTTTTGAAGCACAAACGGGGATGAATAAGTTGTCCAGCTTCCTCCGTTAATTCTATATTCAATCCTGTGGACACCGCTTCCACTATCAGATCCCGGCGATATTGTTACAGTTACATTTTGATTTGTCCAAGTTGACGGATTTACAGTTATTATTGGCGGAGTTGGAGCTGTTCTATCTATTTTTGCCTGTTTGCTAACTATACTTGAAACATTACCTGCATTATCTACAGTCCTTGCCTCTACTGTAGTAATTCCTTCATTTGTTATATTGAAACTAGACGAATAAACCGTCCAACTGCCTCCATTAATTCTATACTCTATTCTGTTTACACCGCTATGACTATCGCTGCCTCCAGATATAGTCACTGTAACATTCTGATTTGTCCAATTTTCCGTAGACAGCGTTATTGTTGGGGCTGTCGGAGCCGTATTATCAATCTTAAATACATTAGATCTAACCATAGTTACATTGCCTTCCGGTGTAGCCTTATCCCTTGCCTTTACATATAGATAATAATTACCAGTAACTCCTGCCGGTGAAGTTATGGTTGCACCATTGGTAAAAGATGCCCAACCACTGGATGGAGCACTTGCCGATGTGCTCCACGCATACTCAAGAGATGTTGTATCTATACCACTCTGCCCATCCGATACAGTTACCGTTGTGGAATGTTGTTTTTTCCATACATCATTTCCGTTCGGATTAAATGTTACAGACGGTACAATTTTATCAATTTTGTACTCTCCCGACACATTCGGATTAGCCTGATTAGTATTCCCAGCGTTATCAATGGCATATGCTCTTATCCTATATACTCCGCCAGTAGATAATTCCACTGTAGTTGAACTTCCAGATATCTTTATCCAATCATTAGGCCATGTATTGCCTCCTGGATTCGATATCTGATAATAGAATTCCTTCACACCGGAACCGCCTGTATCCGATGCTGTTATAGTTACAGTTATATTTTGACTTGTCCAGTCTTGACTATTCGGGTTAAAACTTACAGATGGTGCTTTTCTTTCTATCTTTGCATCTTTATAAACTGATGCTGAAGCGTTTCCTACCTTATCAACTGTTCTTGCATATATTCGTGTTGTTCCTTCATTGCTTATTGTTATTGCTCCAGAATAATCTGCCCAGTTAGTATTATCAAAACTATACTGATATTTTGCTATACCACTATGTGCATCGTTACCACCGGAAATTGTTGCAGTTACATTACCGTTTGTCCAACCATCCGGGGACAATGTTAATGTCGGAGGGTCAGGAGCTTGTTTATCTATTTGATACGTTCCAGATTCCTTATAAGCACTTGTATTATCAACGTTATCTACAGCCCTTGCACGTATTTTATACTCTCCTGTGTTAGATAATGTGATTGTTGTTGAATTCCCGGATACCTGCGTCCAAGTGCTAGGCCATGTCGCACCATTATTGGTCGATACCATATATTCTATTCTTTTTACACCTGAACCGCTATCCGTTGCAGTAATTGTTACGTTTATATTCCCTTTTACCCAGCTTTGACTATTTGGAGATATACTTATTGTAGGTGCTGTTCCGTCTACCCTTACATTTCCTATTGTGTTATATCCTATACCATTCCAAGCATAATCATAATAGTAATATTGAGCTGCATAACTTTGTCCATCCGTTTTCAGCTTTGCTTGCCATTTTACTTCCCTTTGGCCATTGCTGTTATATGTTCTCTCAACAGAAAGAACTTCAACATGAGAATTATTACCAAAGTTATCCCATGTTGTCATGTGATTGCTGGCCTGCGTCCAGTCGTGGTAATACCTAATATCTCCAGTGGTTTGATTTATCCCTAAAAATCTTATATAATGCCTCAAAATTCCGGATAAGGCATCCGAGCCCCTCATTATTACCGATATGGTGTCTCCCGGTCTTATCCAGTAATCGCCGCTTCCGTCTTTATACCGGTATCCGGATATTGATCCACTTACGTGTGTTGGGGCTTTTTTATCTATTAGATACGAACCGCTGGTTATTATGTTTGTATTTCCGGCATTATCATGAACTTCTACCTGGATCTTCCGTCTACCTTCTACGTCCAGATAGTGGCTATACGATGTCGTTTTGTTCCAACTACTCCAACTACCATATGTGGCTCCATCATCAGAAGAATATCTTATCCGCCACTGTTTTAGCCCGCTTCCTCCCGAATCGGACAGGGTAACCGTAAAATTTATATTGGAATTTGTCCACGAAGATGAGTTGGGGTTTATTGTAGCACTCGGTTTTGTTTTATCTATTCTGGCAACTTTAGATACTGTCTCACTATACTTTTTTCCGTCAGGTGTATCATTCACAGCACGTGCATAAACTGTTGTCTGTCCTTCTGCGGTTACTGTTCCAGACGTTCCCTTTGTCCAACTACCGTTACTGCCTATTTTGTACTCTACATATGAGGTAGCCTTACATGAAGAATTCTTCGATACTGTAAAACTTCTATTAGTATTAGTCCATGATTCATCCAGAGATAATGTTGGAGGTTGTACCGTTAATTGTGTTTTTAATCTCCCAGGATATATATAAGTGTGAACAACGCCATATCCCTCACTGGTGAGCACCCTTCTATTGTCATATGAGTAGAAGTAGGCATCGTCCAACACAATTTTGATTGCCGCACTTCCAGTCTGTGATCTAGATTCTGAACCATGAGGAATGGTGTTTATTATTATATCTACTGCACCCTGATAATCTCCAGATGCCAACTTATTTCTAATTTGGGTCTGCTTCGTTGAATTAAACGCTGTTGTATCTCCTACCTGCACAGCATAATTTTTACCTGATTCATGCTTTATTGCATGTGCATTTATTATACTGCTGTGAAGATTATTTAACATTCTTGCAGTATCAGATGCTTTCCATCCACCGACTCTTACTACACTTATTGGTATTTGTCCTTGGCCGAAGGTATCTTGGAATATCATATGTCCGCCAAGAATTATTAAATCGTAAATATTATCTTTAATATACTGCAAATTATCTGGGTCTACTTTATCTACATCAACATTTACCAATACCGATATTGGTTCAGAACTATTTTCTGAATACTTCTTTGCAGTATCATAATCTATATAAGCTGCTTTTCCTACCATTATTGCCTTTTTTGCGCCTGGCTTTATTATACTTGGACCTGCTTCTTGAGCGGCTTTTACCGGCGTAATATTAACAAGCGTTAGCAATAATGAAAAAATAAGCAGCAGTATTACAAATCTAAACTTAAACCTCATCCCGATCACCCCTTTCTTTGTTTTTTATTTCTTTAATGATAGATGTTGTTCCCTATATCAAATTTTTTGCCTTGAACAACGTTGTAATAAATACCATCAATATATTCGATGGTGGACTTTATTCCCTTTTCTTGCAACAACATCCAAAACATAGTTGCATATTGATAATCTACTCCGCCACCTGTTCTTAATACCTCTGAAAAATCTTCTTTATTTCCTTTAATATCGAGAACAAATTTTGCTCTGGACTGTATTAAAAACGCCATTACGTAATCTTCAATATCCATATCTGCATCCTTGAATTCCGTCATATAACATTCTTCATGCATGTTGTTATATTTTGGAGTTAATTTTGCTATATATTCACTGCCTTTCTGCTCGTAACTGAAATCGTATATAGTAGGATCAATATTGTAATTCTTGTATATAAAACCTTGCATATAATTATCAAGCCAATTTTTATCAAGGCTTAAAATCTTCAAGGGCTTATTTGTTCTTACGGTCAAAACTATTTCCTCATAAACCAATTCTTCCGGGACTATCCTTTCAACTACGCTGAATCTTGGAGGAATTACAAATAAATATAAAAGAACAGATAAGATTGTTATTCCTGCTAAAACTCTCATAGTAGAAAACACAACCTTTTTTCTATCTTCATTTCTTTTCTTATTCTTGTTCTTTTTCTTATCAGCCGCCTTCTTACTCATTTTAAAATTGTACCTCCTTTATAAATTCATTTATTATGTATTTCTAGCGGCTGATTAACTCAACCGCCTGTAATCCTGGTTTAGTCTGTGGCCTTTTCCCCTATTTCAACTTTAGGGAAAGCAAAATACGTAACAGAACCACCAGCCAAAGCCGGATAGAAACGAATCTCCACAGGAATTGCACCGCTTCCTCCCGAACGATTATAAGTTACCTTCAACCTAATCCACTCCCCTATTCTTGTGGTCCGTATTGTTTTTAAAGTGTTTCCTTCCTGTGTAAAAAATCCCAATAATGAAGAATACTGATTAATATTATGGTTCTCTACTTTTATCCAAATAGAAGCCGTGTATGCTGTATTAGGCATTGCATTAATTACACCTATTTGTATGGGATGTTCTAAACTATTTTTCTTTTGAACTTTGTAAACCATATGACTATTTAGTATATTATCGGTTTTTATAATATCGTAATAAGTATTACTTGCCGTAAAATCTTTAAAAGAATCTATTAAGTTTTGGTTTGAAGGCAGTGGCGAACCAGGAGGCAATCCTCCCTCTACGTTAGCCTCCACGGTTTTTCCTATATCCGGTGCTAGATTAAGTTGGGAAGATGCAAATTGTACAAGTTCAAATACTTTTCCACCGAGAAGCGGAGATACTTTGTATTGCACTTTAGACACTGCTATAGCCGTAGGCCTGTCAACCTGTGTATAAAGATGTTTATCCGTAACTTGAGAAGGAATTGTTCCCGCCTCCGGAAAGTTTACAAAGTTATCTTCATGCCTTTCGTTGTAAACGTCGAAGTATAAATAAATAGGATATCCATTCTTGGGACTATTACACTTATAAATATTTCCTTCTTTTTCCAACTCGACATCCATATTGGAATTAAAAATATCTACAAAAACCTCTTCGGCTTTTTCTTCATCTATTTTGAATTCTCCATCGGGAACCAAATTCCAATCTACCCGGGAGCTTGCAGATTTAACAGAGGCATTCAACACTGTTTTTAGTCTTTTTTGGATTTTGTACATGTTGTTTATGTCTATTATTCCCGTTATTAAAATAGGAAATAGTATAGCCAACATCATTACGATTATGATAATGACCCCACCCTTTTTTTCGATTATCCTTCTAATCATCTTTTCACCTCCCAGGCTATTAATAGTTAATCTTTTCGCTCAAAATATATCCTTTATGCTTGTAATACCAATTTTCCTCATCATCTTGTACACTAAAAGGAATTGTATCTTCCCCGGCGCCGATAATTTTCGAGAGTCCGTTTATAAGCCTGACTTCTAGATTAGCGGGATACCAAATCTCTATATATATCTTGGAATCAGGATCGTCTCTGTATATCAAATTTTCTGTTGCTCCGTTCCTCGCATCAGCGTTGCACATAATTTTTATTTTTTCTCTTATTTCCGGATGATTATGAGAATCTTTGGGGATTAAGCCTTATGCTTCGAGGTTTAAAAAAATTATATCTTCAACCCTGTCTGTTAACCCGCCTTCTATCGAAACCATCTGCATTGTTGTGGCCAATATATCCTCAAGCATGCTTTCTTTTTGGGTTAAAGAGTGGGATACGACCGGAAAGAACATGACAAAAGTAATCAATCCCAAACTTACTAATATTTCTAAAAGAGTACTTCCCCCACGTTTCCGTTTTATCTTTCTCAAAAAATTTCTCAAATATTTCATTCCTCATCCCTCCTTTTCAATCAAATTGCAAATATCAGGGCTAAAATAAAACGAGAAAGAGATATCTATCCCCTCCTCGTTTTTTTAGTGCCCTTTTATATCGCCGTCCTACTGTTAGTTAATTGGTGCTGATGATTTCTCATACTCTGCGTCGAGATCGGTTTTTATACTATCAACGATAGTCTATTCCTTTAAAGTATTAGAAATGAAGCCTAAGGCTGTAATAGCCAGGGCACCCATGATTGCTATAACGATCAGGTTCTGAACAATCTCGGAACCTCTTTTTCCTTTAAAAATTTTCTTAAACATCTCTTATACCACCTCTTTTTTTTGAAATTTTTATTTTGTAGAAGCATTTTCATGTTCTGCTTCTAAATTGGTTTCTATGCTGGTAACAATAGTTTTGTTTTTATCTTTGAGAGTATTAGCGACGAAACCAATAGCAGTAATAGCAAGAGCTCCCATGATTGCAATGACAATTAAGTTCTGAACAATTTCGGAGCCTCTCTTTCCTTTAAATATTTTCTTAAACATCCTGCTTATCACTCCTTTAAAATCAACATTCTGCGTATAGAGCTAAAACTCAATGCTTTATCCAAAGCATTTGATTTTATTCTCTACACAGTTATGATGNNTTTAGAAAAATTTTTAAAAACCTGTAGACAGCATTTTCATTGCTTTCACAAACCACGGGAAAAACCAGATAACTACGATACTTGTAAGGGGAAGTGCCAGCAATAAAACATATAGCAGAGGCTTCTTTTTAATTTTTGCTTCCCTTTGCAGTTCTTGAATTTTTTTGATCTGGTCAAGATGTTGCTTCATAAAAATTGCTGTATGCTTTTTATCCGTATCAACGGCCTGTTTTAAGCCGTTACACACCACCTGAAACTCTTCATCCTGTACCCTGTCGGCCATATTTTGAATTGCCCGGTGAGGATCTACATAATATTCGTTAAGGCACATAGTTATATAGGGCTTGAAAAATACTGTTGTATCAAGCAGGGTTC
>LSQX01090994.1_pt2 | contig 11804 bp, 14 predicted proteins | sample 654561 | NCBI WGS metagenome assembly LSQX01 (sample SAMN04489861, study PRJNA283612) | anaerobic digester metagenome | isolation source: 4 biogas reactors fed with cattle manure at either 37C or 55C with and... | place: Denmark: Kongens Lyngby | collected 2014 | reverse complement strand
AGGGAATTGATAATCTTCTGTGTTTCCTGTACATATTCACGCGCTTGCTGGCTGTTGGCCGGGGGCTGCTCTTGCACTTTGGTTTGCAATTGCTTTAGTTGATCCTCATGGATACCGATGGCATCTTGCAGCACGTCTATGCGGTCCAGCATGGCGATAACTTCGCTTTCCAGGGTCTTAAGGAAGTTTTGCTGCTCTTTTATGTTATCCCTCAGCTTTAGCAGCTTCAGGCGCTGTGGGGAGCGTGCGATGTCCTTCTTGACTTTGTCAACTTCGACATCGGCTTGCTGATAGTCCCACAGTAATTCAAATTGGTTCATAACGGCCTCCTTCCGGGCACGTGCTTGTTAGTACGGTGATGACGACAAAGCACATACCCTCACATTATATTTTAGTTCATTTACGTGCTTTTGTAAACACTCTGCCAGAAATGCTGCCATCGGTGCTTCTGTCACGTGATGCCCCGCCTCAAACAAGACAAACCCACTTTGCGCGGCAGCCACCGCGTGATGGTGTCTCACTTCGCCCGTGATGAGGGCCTGCGCGCCCATTTTCGCTGCTTGAAGATACCCTTCACTGTATGCCCCGCCAGCGATGGCAATTTTTTGGATTTCGGCGGCAGGATCACCGAAACGTTTTACTTTCGTTTTCAGTGTATCAGACAAGATCGCTTCCAGCCGGCCTGCGGGCTGTGGATCGTGTAGGCAACCGATAAAAAGATACGGTTCCGCGTGCATCGTGCCGTGCAGATTGAGAACATCCGCCAAGCGAGCGCTGCCGCTGAAAGTAGTCCTATCGATATTGGTATGCGCGGCTATGAGGCACATCCCATGTTGAATGATTTGTGACAGCAGCATGCCTTCATATTCATTTGTCAAAACCCTCTGTATCGGCTGGAACATAAGCGGGTGATGGGAAATGAGAAGGTTGGCATTCGCTTTGGCGGCTTCAAGGATAACGTCCGGTGTAATATCCAGTGCCACCATGACGCCACTGACCGCTTGATCCATACGGCCAATAAGCAATCCCACATTGTCAAACTCTTCACTCTGATCAAATGGCGCGATATTGTTTAGCCATTCATATATGTCCTTCACGCATAGCTGTGGCATGCGGCTATCTCCTCCCTCAGCCAGTTGATGACTTGCTCATCCCTTGGACGTTTTCTTTCCTGAAGCCCTAACTTCCATTGATAGTATCGAAGCAGATCCTGTGGATCTTTACTTGTCAGCGCGGCGCCTATTTTGATCTGCTTATCTGTGTAATTGTTCTGCCCGTGCCGCGCATGCAGAACATGATAAAATCGTCCCCCGGAACAAGCAATGACCTCCCGGACAATGGCGTAATGACAGTTCATGAGTGCGGCGCGCAGCCTTGGCAGTTCGGTATGTGCGGATAAAATGAGATCCGAATTGCCTGCAGGCGCGGGATTGGTTTCCAGCATTGCCGCGATCGTTTTCCCACCCATGCCGCAAACGGCGGCCGCGCCGACCGGTCGGCACAGTGCATCAAAACCGTCAGCCACCACAAAGGTCACCCTTTCATCCAAGGCGAACCTTGATAAGAGTGTCTTTGCCTTTTCGAGGGACGCAGTGCTGATATCGCTGACGATCATATGCTTGCATTTGCCGGACTGGAGCAAGTAGCACGCCAGCCTGCCGTGATCTGCCCCGATGTCCGCGCCGTTTTCGCTAACCGGAAAAAGGCCGGCAACCGTGCTCAGCCTTTCATCCAAACGAATCATGCAGCCTGCGGCCATCAGTCCAAAAAGTCCTTCAGTTTCTTGCTTCGGCTTGGGTGCCGCAATTTGCGCAAAGCCTTAGCCTCTATTTGACGAATCCTCTCACGCGTCACGCTAAATTCTTTTCCCACTTCTTCCAGAGTCCTCGGGTTGCCGTCATCTAGACCGAAGCGAAGTCGGAGAACCTTGGCTTCGCGCGGTGTCAGCGTGTCCAGCACATCCCACAGCAATTCCTTCATCAGCGCATTGGAGGCGGCTTCGGCTGGCGCGGGCGCATCTTCGTCGGGGATGAAATCGCCCAAATGGCTATCCTCTTCTTCACCGATGGGCGTTTCCAATGATACCGGTTCTTGCGCGATCTTGATGATTTCACGCACCTTGGCTTCCGTAATGCCCATGGACTTGGCTATTTCTTCAGGCGTAGGCTCGCGGCCGTATTCTTGCAGGAGCTGCCGCGATATCCTTATCAGCTTGTTGATGGTCTCAACCATATGCACCGGAATTCGGATAGTACGTGCCTGATCCGCGATCGCGCGTGTGATGGCCTGCCTGATCCACCACGTGGCGTAGGTAGAAAACTTAAAGCCTTTCGTATAGTCAAATTTCTCCACGGCCTTGATCAGACCCAAATTGCCCTCCTGTATCAAATCCAAAAAGAGCATTCCACGGCCTACATAGCGCTTGGCGATAGACACTACCAATCTCAGATTGGCTTCCGCGAGTTCGCGCTTGGCGGAGTCATCCCCCGTTTCCATGCGCTTCGCCAGCGTTACTTCCTGTTCGGCAGTTAAAAGGGGCACTTTTCCTATTTCCTTTAGGTACATGCGTACCGGGTCGTCAATATTGACAGCCTCTGGGACAGATAAGTCGATGACTTCTTCTTCCTCGGTGTCCTCTTCCTCAGCAGGCTCAGCAGCTTCACCGTCGCGGGTCACCCGCACGCCCATATTCTCCAGCGCTTCCAGTACCGATTCAAACTCTTCCGGGTCTGTATCCGCCTTGGAAAGCTCATTGAACACTTCCTCATAGGACACCACACCCTTGGCTTTGGCGTTTTCATAAAAATCACTCAGTGCCCTGTCTTGCTGCTTAACATCCGTTTTTTTGCTTGCCAATGCTTACACTTCCTTTCGATCCGCTGAGGAGCGACTCATTTTCGACAATTGACTCGATAATCGCATATACTCACGCAGGCTTTCCTGTTTTTCTTCTGCATCTTGCTTTTCCATGGATTTCCTAAGCAAATCCAATTCCCTGCCTATTCTCTGTTGCCGCAGGGTGCTTAGGCATTCTTCTGCCGCCGCTAAAGCGGTTTCTCTGTCGTCCGAATTTTCCCGAATAAATAGCTTGCCGGCCAAAGAACGGAGACTATCGTTTTCCAGATTAGCCATAATAGCCGACGGCGATTGTCCTTCCAGCATTTTCTGGGCTATGTCGCAAAATGCCGGACTTAGAAAATCATCGGCTTTGAGGAAATTTTCCGGCAAATAACCCGATGCCAGCAGGGAGATGAGTGCTTGCTCCGCAGCTGTTCCCTCTGCTTGCGACACATGCGCGGGCTTACGTTTTGACATCTTTTCATCCTGCTGCCGCCTAACCTTCTGAACTCTGCTGCCGGCGACGTTCATCTGCGCCAACAACACGTCCTTATCAAAACCCGACTTTACAGCAAGTTCCTTCAGAAACAAATCAAGTTCAACCGGATCCCCTACGCTGGAGAGCAATGCCGAGCACGTCTTGGCATATTCTGTTCTCCCCTCCTGTTCAGACAGATCCAACCGCTTTTCAACCCGTCGCATACCAAACAAATATGGTGAAATAGGTTTTAATTTCGTAAAAGCGTCGATACCCTGTTTTCTGATCATGTCGTCGGGATCCATGCCCTCCGGGAACTGAAGAACCTTAACGGGGATCATTTCTTGGTTGAACACATCGATCGCCCGCTCGATCGCCAACTGCCCGGCATCATCGCCATCGTAGGCGAGCCAGATTTCGGGCGCAAAACGTTTCAAAAACCGAGCCTGCTCCTGCGTCAGAGCCGTTCCCAGTGTGGCCACAACGCCCTGAACACCCCGCGCCATGAGCGAAATAACATCCATATAGCCTTCCACCAGGATAATGCGTTGTAAGTTGCGCTGATTTCTCAAGAGATTTGCTGCATAAACACCATAACGCTTGTTAAAAATCGGCGTATCGGCAGTGTTCAAATACTTGGGCTGTGCATCGCCCATTGCCCTGCCGCCAAATCCAAGCACCTTGCCATAAACATTGAGGATGGGAAACATCACTCTGTCACGGAACATATCATAGTGATGGTTATCCTTGACAGCTATCAGCCCGGCAAGGCGCATTTCCTCCCGCGAAAACCCCAGGCTTTCGAGATGAGTGGAGAGCCCTTCCCATTCCTGACTGCCCGCTCCCAACCCAAACTTGCGGATCGCTGCGTCGTCCAGATCACGGGAACGAAGATATGACAGAATTTTTGCGCCTTGCGGCTTCCACAATATATCATGGTAGTATCGTGCTGCCGCTTCGTTAGCCTGATAGAGCCTCTCCTTCTGTGATTGAACCGCCGGGTCTTCCGGTGTTTCCAATGATGCCGGAATAGGTAAGTTCGTCTGCTTTGCCAAAAACGCCAGCGCCTCAGGATAGTTTAACCGCTCCATGTCCATCACAAACTGAGCAATGTTGCCACCTGCCTGGCAACCGAAACAATAGAACACGTTCAGATCGGGATTAACGGAAAAGGACGGCGTTTTCTCATTATGAAAAGGGCAAAGCCCCCAATAGTTGTGACCTTTCTTTTTTAGGGGTAAATAGGTCGACACGAGCTGAACAATATCAGCCCGCGCATACAGTTCATCTACCCATGATGCAGGAAACCTCCCCGCCAAGTATCATCACCCTCAGGACATATTCGCGATAGGATTGGTTATTCCTGCTGTGCAAAACATCACAAGACACTAAATGCTTCCGGAACGAAAAGCTGAGTAAACAAGCGCATAGCGTATCTGTCGGTCATGGATGCGATGTAGTCTGTTACCGAACGCTCCACGCCTTCACGGTAGGCAGCTTCGATATACTCTACAGACATTTCACTGGGATGGTTCATATAATGACGAAAAAGCTGCTCCAGCACAAAATCGCACTTTTCTTCTTCGGCTTTTCGCCACTCGTCCTGATAAACCCTTGCAAACAAAAAGGCGCGCAGTTCATCCGTAGCCATCTGTATAGCCGGGGTCATTTGCACGACATTTTTTTCTGTGCTACCCTTAATTACGTCCTTTATCATCGTGTCGATGCGCTCACCATGCGTTCTGCCCAATACATCCAAACAATTTTGCGGCAATTCAAACTCCTGGATGATACCGCCGCGGAGCGCATCGTCAATATCGTGGTTGATATAGGCGATGCGATCCGCAAATGCTACGCAGCGCCCTTCCAAAGTCGCCGAACGCGCTTCACCCGAATGATTGGCGATGCCGTCCCTTACTTCCCACGTCAGGTTGAGCCCGCCATTGCCTTCAAGGACTTCCACAACACGCAGGCTTTGGAGGTTGTGCTTGAAGTTATCGTTCGTCAGGCGCCCCAGTGTTCTTTCGCCGGTATGTCCAAACGGCGTATGTCCCAGGTCGTGACCCAGCGCGATAGCTTCGGTCAAGTCTTCATTCAGCGCAAGCCCCCGCGCGATAGTACGGGCGACTTGGGTGACTTCCAGCGTGTGTGTCAGGCGGGTTCTGTAATGATCCCCTTCGGGTGATACAAAAACCTGCGTTTTGAACTGCAGACGACGAAAACTTTTGGAATGGATGATCCTGTCGCGGTCGCGCTGGAACTCGGTCCTGGTTTCATCGGGCGACACGGGATATGCCCTGCCTTTAGTGCAGGCGCTTCGAGAAGCGAAAGGGGACAGGTAAGCATCCTCCCGTCTTTCCAGCATCTCCTTAATGGTCATGGTGCATCCTTTCCCTCCTCGGCATCCATCAGCTGGAGTCTCTCCCGTTCCTTGTGTGTCAAAACAGATGTTTGCATCAGATCCGGGCGTTTTCGCCGTGTAATGTCTATAGCCATCTGACGCCGCCAGCGGTTGATATCCGCGTGATTGCCGTTTAGCAGCACCTCCGGGACAGACATCCCACGAAACTCGCGCGGCCTTGTGTACTGCGGATATTCAAGCAGACCCTCACCGGAGAAACTTTCTTCCTGCGCGCTTTCCTCACTTCCCAGCACGCCCTTAAGCATCCGTGCAACAGCATCGATAAGCACCATCGCGGGCAGTTCGCCCCCGGTCAAAACATAATCTCCTATGGAAATTTCCATATCAATATATCGGTCGATGACGCGCTGGTCAACACCCTCATAATGCCCGCAAAGAACGGTGAGGGATCGTTCACGTGACAGCGTGCGCACCAGTTGCTGATCAAGGCGTGTTCCGCCTGCGCTCATAAAAATGCGCTTGCCCGCGTAGGGCTCCGGCGTAATCGCATCAAATGCGTCCGCGATAGGCTGCGGCATCATGAGCATACCCGCTCCACCCCCAAAGGGGTAGTCGTCCGCATTCTTGTGCTTGCTGGAAGAATAATCGCGAATATTGTGCAAATGGACACAAAGGAGCCCTGCCCCCTGCGCCCTGCCCAAAATACTTGCATCCAACGCCGAAAACATTTCCGGAAACAGAGTCAGCACGTTAATCTCCAAAGACGGCCACCTCATCCAGTATGCTTTCATCAATTGTGACTATTCCGCTGTCGATGTCGACTTCCAAGACGACGTGGGGCAGCATCGGCAACAGCATTTCTCCCTTATCCGTATCGATGACGAGCACATCGTTGGCACCCGGCTGCAGGACTTCGCGAATGGTACCAAGATAGGTGCTGTTCCGATTACAAACCTTGCACCCGATGAGGTCGCTTATATAATAGCGGCCTTCTTCCAACGGCGGCGCGTCATTCCGGCTCATGAACAGCTTCACTCCGCGCTGCTTTTCCGCTTCATCGCGCGAAGCGGCCCCGTCAAGGCGCGCGAAAACGAAGCCCTCGCGCACTGCGGAGTCTTCAAAAGCCACCACTACGTAAGTGTCACCGTCTTTTCTATACACGGCATGCAGCGTCAGCATCTGCTGCGCTGCGTCCATGTCCGCGCGAATTTTGCTAAGGCCGTTTATTCCCTGCGGGCGCAACACTTCGCCTATAGGCAGAAAACTATCTTTCATTTACTTCACCACACGGCAAAAAGACGCCGGAAGGCGTCTTCATTATTGGATTTCCACGAATACGGGTTTGTCGCCTTTGTTGGTCGCAGCTTTGACAACGGTACGGATAGCTTTAGCGATGCGGCCTTGTTTGCCGATCACCTTGCCCATGTCTTCCGGCGCGACGTTCAATTCAACAATAATGGCGTCCGGCCCTTCCGTTTGGTTCACTCTGACCGCCGATGGATCGTCAACCAGTGATTCCGCGACATATTGAATAAGCTGCTTCATGTTGTTATCAGCCATGACAGCATCAACCCTCGATGGCGCCGCTCTTTTTGAGCAGAATGCGCACGGTATCCGTAGGCTGGGCACCGTTTTGCATCCATTTCACGGCCTTTTCGTTGTTGATCTTAATCTCCGCCGGCTGTTTCATGGGATCATACGTGCCGATCTCTTCAATGAAACGCCCGTCGCGGGGGGAACGCTCATCTGCAACTACTACGCGATAATAGGGGTTCTTCTTCATGCCGATTCTTTTCAAACGAATTTTAACTGCCATTTGGGTTTCTCCTTTAAAATAATATATATGGAAATCATAGAGACTATGATTGCCTGCTAGAAGGGCATCTTCATGCGCCGCGCAAGGCCGCGCTTATTGCCGGACATCTGCTTCATCATCTTTTGCATTTGCTCAAATTGGCGCATCAGTTGGTTGACATCCTGTACAGTAACGCCTGCACCTGCGGCGATGCGCTTGCGACGGCTAGCGTTCAATACCCCGGGGCTGTGGCGCTCCCTGAAAGTCATTGAGCGGATAATGGCCTCGGGCTTTTTCATGGCATTATCGTCAATCTCAATGCCCTTGAGCTTGCTTCCCATACCGGGAAGCATCCCCAACACGTTTTGCAGCGGCCCCATCTTCTTGAGCTGCTGCATTTGGTCAAGGAAATCGTCCAAAGTAAGGTCTTGCAGGCCTTTGTTTTTGCCTTTCAAGTCCAGGGAGTCTTCATCCAGGTTCTGGGTGGCTTTTTCGATAAGTGTCATCACATCGCCCATGCCAAGGATTCGGGACGCCATGCGTTCGGGATGGAAAGGCTCTATGTCCTCCAGTTTTTCGCCGGTTCCGGAAAACTTGATAGGTCTGCCTGTCACCGCGCGAACGGACAGCGCCGCGCCGCCGCGTGTATCACTGTCCAGCTTTGTCAGAATGACACCATCGATCTGCAGCTGCTCATTGAATGATTTAGCCACGTTGACCGCGTCCTGGCCTGTCATAGCATCCACCACCAACAAGATCTCCTGCGGGCGAACGGCGTTCTTGATATTCCCCAGTTCGCCCATGAGCGCTTCGTCAATGTGAAGCCGGCCGGCGGTGTCGATGATGAGGACATCGTTGCCGTAATAACGCGCGTGCTCCACCGCTTCCCGCGCTGTTATGACAGGGTCTTGTGTGCCTTTTTCAAACACGGGCACGTTGACCTTTTCCCCAACGATTTGGAGCTGGCGTATAGCGGCCGGGCGGTAAATATCGCACGCGGCCAGCAGTGGTTTCTTCCCTTGTTTGCGAAGATAAGCGGCTAATTTTGCGGCCATGGTCGTTTTGCCCGCGCCCTGCAGGCCGCACAGCATATAAATAGTGGGGAGTGAAGACGACCACGTAAGACGGGCGTTTGCTCCGCCCATCAGTTGCGTCAACTCGTCGCTGACAATTTTGACGACCTGTTGACCGGCATTGAGGGAAGACAGGATATCAGTCCCGACACTGCGCTGAGTAACTTGCTTAACAAAATCCTTGACAACCAGATAGTTGACGTCGGCTTCCAGCAGTGCCAAACGTACTTCCCGCATGGCATCTTTGACGTTTTGCTCATTGAGCTTCCCTTTGCCTGTCAACTTTCGAAATGTATTTTGAAGTTTTTCAGAGAGGCTTTCAAAGGCCATGTCTACTGCTGCTCCTCTTCTATCATCGAATCAATAATGTCCCGCGCATGCTGATGATGTTGCACGGTCTCGGCTGTGGGCTGAACGCTGCTGATTGTGTTGCGAAGCAGTGCCATCTGATGCGTGATGCTGCCAAAGCGGCGGCACAAGCCCAGTTTGCTTTCCATATTATCCAGTTTGGAGAACGCCCGCGTCATCGCGTCGCACACGCCTTGGCGAGAAATGAACAACTGGCCGGCGATTTCCGATAATGACAAGTCCTCATCACAATAAAGACGCACCATCAGGCGTTGGTTATCCGTCAACATAGGACCGTAAAATGAAGAAAGACGGCCATAGTCTACCTTTTTGTTAAGTCTCTCTTCGATGATTGTCATTCGTGCCTCCTGTCAAGCGATTTGCCTCAACAGGTTCATTATACGCAATGCACGCCGGCTGTCAAGTGATAATGCTTGACAGACTATACATCAGTGATCTCAACATTCTCAACAGCGTCATTTATCAATCTCTGCAACTCAAGCGGCGCCTCGGCGAGTTCGGTTTTGTCAATTTTCGGGTGTGTCACGGGATGCTTGGGGGTAAATACCGTGCAGCAGTCTTCATACGGCAAACAGGATGTCTCATAGGTTCCGATTTGTTTGGCATAGGCCACAATATCCACCTTGTCAAAGCCGATGAGCGGCCTGAATACGGGCCTGGAAGACACTGCATCCGTACACACCAACGCATCCATCGTTTGGCTGGCCACCTGCCCGATGGATTCACCGGTAACCAGCACCTGCGCACCCGCCTTCTCAGCTATTCTGTCGGCAATGCGCATCATGCAGCGGCGCATGATAAGCGTAGTATAATCAGGAGGACAAAGCTCATGAATCTTCATTTGAATTTCAGTAAAGGGCACTACGTACACACGAACACCGCATGCGCTGACCGACAAGATTCGGGCAAGATCGAGAACCTTGTCCTTCGCCCTCTCCCCCGTATACGGGAAAGAGTAGAAATGGACCGCACACAATTCCACGCCGCGTTTGGCGATCATGTAACCGGCAACAGGACTGTCGATACCGCCGGACAAAAGCAATGCAGCTTTACCGTTGCTGCCAACAGGCATACCGCCCGCGCCGGGTATGACTTTCACGTACAAATAGGCATTGTCGCGTATTTCGATATTCATGAGATGATCAGCTTTGCGCACATCCACTTGAAGATCGGGCCTTGACGTGAGTATGTATTCCCCCACCGCCGCGTTGATTTGCGGCGAATCCATAAAAAAGCGCTTGTCCGAACGACGGGCTTGTACTTTGAACGTACCATGAAGCCCTTCCATCATCTTAGTAGCTTGTTTACAGATGTCCTCGAAATTTGACTTGTCCATTTCCACGGCGGGGCACACAGAGTGCACCCCAAACACTTTGACCAGACGGATGATGCATTCGTCCTGCGAGTCAAAATCGCTCACATAAATGCGGCTGTCGTTCAGCCATACTTTGGCGTGCTGACATCTGAGCGCGTCCCGAATGCGACTGACCAGAAGCTTTAAAAAGAAGGGACGATTTTGGCCCTTCAAATAGATTTCTCCGTAACGAACCATGATGAGATTGCGCACCAAGTCCTCCTTATCTACGCTCAAAGCGGCACAAAACACTGTATTGCTGCGCACACGCGTCAGCGGCAAAATCGATTTCTTTCTCGGTTATATAGGGATTGAGACTAAAACGGATGGCGGATTGCGCTTGGTCTGCGGGCACGTTCATGGCAGACAGTACGGTGCTAGTCTGCTTTTTTCGAGTCGAGCAGGCGGATCCGATGCCCACATAGACTTTTTTGGTTTCGAGCGCGTGCAGCATAGTCTCCGATCTAACGGGAGGAAAAGAAACATTCAGGATATGCGGCGCTGCCGAAGGTGAATCCGGCGCGGGTCCGTTGACACGAATGGCAGGGATAGCGCTTCGAAGGGCACTAAATAGCTTCATCTTAAGAGCGTGCATGTTGTTAGCGAGGGGATAATTCTCAACGGCCGCTTGGAGACCTGCAATACCGGGAGTATTCTCTGTACCGGAACGAATGTTCCCCTCCTGTCCTCCTCCTAGCATTAGTGGTGAAGGTGCTTTCCTGCCTCGTAAGGCAAGTGCACCGATGCCCTTAGGGCCATGTATCTTGTGTGCTGACAGGGAGTAGCTGTCTACATTCCATTGCGTCATACTCAACGGGACGCGCAGAAAGCCCTGAACGCCGTCCACATGCAACAGCGCCTGTGGACAGTATGTCTGACGCAACAGGCTCATTTCCCCGATGGGCTGCACGGCGCCTGTTTCGTTGTTTACGTGCATGACGCATATGAGCCGCGTATCGGGAGACAGTATGCTTTGAAACGCTTCAAGATCAATGATCCCCCGGGCGTCAACCGGGATTTCCTTGACGTCGTGGCCCTGGGACTTAAGGCGTAAACATGCTTCGCGAACGGAAGGATGTTCCACAGCTGAAAACAATACACTTCCTCTGTCACGTTTCTGAAGCATAGTCCCCAAAATGGCCAAATTGTTGGCTTCCGTTCCGCCGGACACGAACACGACAGAGTCTGCGTTTAGCTCGGCGCGAATCAATTTGCGGCAGGCGGTTATTTCCTTCTCCGCAGCCACGGCAGGTGAATATAGGGCAGAGGGATTATAAAACCCCTCTGTCATGCTTTTTGTCACAGATTCGACCACGGGCCGCGAAGGCCGCGTGGTCGCGCTATTGTCCAGATAACACATTATTTAGTTCACCTGATATTTTCCGGAACCAACGGTGCGTTTGATCATATCCACCAAAGTACTGCTGGGTTCAATAACAATAATGTTTTTCGCTGTGTCCTTCACAAAGTAAAAATAGAATAATTCTGCATCCCGGTTGAGGAACCAGTTGGTCATTTTGACACCGGGCATGGTG
>LSQX01370606.1_pt1 | contig 11806 bp, 8 predicted proteins | sample 654561 | NCBI WGS metagenome assembly LSQX01 (sample SAMN04489861, study PRJNA283612) | anaerobic digester metagenome | isolation source: 4 biogas reactors fed with cattle manure at either 37C or 55C with and... | place: Denmark: Kongens Lyngby | collected 2014 | reverse complement strand
CCTATAATTCCGCCCAAAATTTCGCCGGTTTACAGCGCGGATGGCTTTTGCTGACCGGCAATTATGGCTCCGGGAAAACACATCTTGCGGCTGCAATTGCGAATGAAGCGGTTGCGATGGGCATGCCGACTATATTTTTGACCGTGCCCGACCTTCTCGATTGGCTGCGCTCATCTTATAGCTTGAGCGGCAACAGTAGCTACGAAGAGCGATTTAACGAAATCCGAAACGCACCGCTGCTCGTGATGGATGATTTTGGTACGCAAAGTTCAACAACCTGGGCGGACGAAAAATTATTCCAGCTGATTAATTCACGCTATATCAACCGCTTGCCAACCGTAATAACCACGAATCAGGAGCTGAGCGATTTTGACGGACGAATCCATTCACGCTTGCTTGACCCCGATTTGGTTATGCACGTCCATATCCTCGCCCCCGATTACCGCAACCCAACCGACGAATTTGGACATCCCGAGCTTTCCAGCCTGCATTTACACTCAAAGCAAACCTTTGGCACCTTCAGTATTCGCCGCGATGAAGGTTTGCGCAAAGAAGATATAAAATCACTGAAAGATGCCTTTGAAGCGGCACACAGCTTTGCTGAAAACCCCAAAGGCTGGCTGAGTTTTCATGGCACCTATGGCTCCGGCAAAACCCATTTGGCTGCCGCCATTGGTAATTATCAATCAGCAAAGGGCGAACCCCCGCTTTTTATCGTGGTTCCCGACTTGTTGGATTACCTGCGGGCAGCTTTCAACCCAAACAGCGGTTCAAGTTTGGACAAACGCTTTTCCGAAGTGCGAACGGCAAAACTGCTGATTTTGGACGACCTCGGAACACAATCCGCCACGCCCTGGGTTCGCGAAAAGCTCTACCAACTGTTCAACTATCGCTATAACGCCGAACTGCCAACGGTAATCACCTCATCTTTCCTGGCTGACGAATTGGACCCGCGCCTTTACAGCCGCATGGCCGACCGCAGGCTGTGTAAGATTCAAGTAATCACCGCCCCGGGTTTTGTCGGGAAATAACACAAGTTGCGTTCAGCCGGCTTTAGCTGAAATCTGGAAATTAAAAAAAACACCCCGCGAAAGCGGGGTGTAGGTTTTCCTGAATCAGATTACTTCTTTTTCAGAACCGGGAGACCGGAGGCGAGTTCAACTACTTCTTTTCCAGCGGGAACTTCATTGACTTCTTTGTCTTTGCGAAGATCGCGTGAGAAGAAATAGAGTTCGGTTTCCTTACCGGATGCGCGTTTCACTTTCGTTACGTGCAGGAAGTATTGATCACCTTTTGAGTTTGTAAAGCTATATGCCATGTTAATTCTCCTTCTGAGTATGCTTGCCTTAGCAAGTTTGACGAAGGCAAGTTTACCATCATCGAGGGGCTTACAAGCCCTCTGTAGAAGATTCTCAACGAGGAAAGCTCACAAATTCAACCATTTTGCGGCTTGTTCAGGCAAATTTAAGACGCTTCCTTGTATCGTGTGGCATTTCGGAAGTGACTCGATGAAAAGCCTTCCGTATTTTTTGCTAAGAATTCTCTTATCCAAAACAGCAACTACTCCCCGGTCGGTTTGGGTACGGATCAGGCGCCCAAAGCCTTGTCTGAAGCGTAAAATTGCTTCGGGAATCATGTATTGGTTGAAGCTGTCGTCAAAACTTTCCGAGCGGGCAGCCACAATTGGGTCGCTGGGGACTTCAAAGGGCAATTTGGCAATAACCAAAACCTGCAGTGCCTCTCCGGGTAAGTCCACTCCTTCCCAAAATGAGCGGGTGCCCAACAAAACTGCTCGCGGACTTTCTTTGAAAGTCTCCAGCAAAGCCGTCGCCGACGCCCCATCACCTTGTTCGAAGACTTGGATATTTTCTTTTTGTAAAGCACTTTGGATGTCTTGAGAAGTGCGCTGCAACTGGGCATAGGCGGTGAAAAGCACCAACATTCGCCCACCGCTTGCTTTTGCCAGGCGAATAATGGTTTCGTTGAGCATTTTTTGGTGCGCATAGTTATCGGAAGGTTCGGGGATATCCTGCGGCAGGTAGAGCATTGCCGAGTTTTCGTAATCAAAAGGCGAACCAACCATCAACTCGTGCGCATCATAACCGTTCAGACGTTGTTTGAGGTAGTCAAAGTCGCCATTGGTCGTCAGGGTTGCCGAAGTGAGAATGACGCTTGCCTTTTCGTGCCAAAGATATTTTTCCATCATCTTTCCGATGTGCAAGGGCGCAATTTGGAGCGTCATTCGCATTTGGAGGGGGTCAATTTCAACCCAATAAATCTGATCATCAGATGGGTTCATCGTCAAGCCTTCGACTTGCTTCCCGATCTCGTTCAGCGTTTGAGTCAGGCGTGCCATCGCGCCGAAAACATCTTCTGCGTCTTCCGGCTCGATACCGTCAACACCTTGTAAGGAACTACGAATGTTCTTGAGGACTTTCAGCAATTCGTCCAGGTCGTTTTTAGTTTTTTCCCAGGCAATTTCAACGTCCAGCCAAGCCGGAATCGTCCGCGTAGAAGGCAGAATGCGGGTTTTTTGAGGGTAGGTGCCCAAAGGTTTGCCTTCACGCAATTCTTCCATCAAAAAGTCGAGCGCTTTGAAATAGGCCGTCATATCCGTGTCAAAGCGGAAAGCGCGTTCGCTGGCTGATTGAACCGCCTGAAGCAAGGTCGCCATATCACCGGGCATCAAAACCGGTCCGGCAATGCTGAGCAAACGCCCTAAAAGCCCATGTTCATGCGAACCAATCTCGCGAACAGCACGGCTAACGTCCACAGCGCGCAGGCTAAAACTCGAAGCGTCGGTTGTTGCTGATTCGAGGTGGTGCGCTTCGTCGACGATAAGGTAATTGTAAGCAGGCAAAACCTGGTTTTCTGCGGCTGCATCTGCCAAGAGCAAAGCATGATTAACCACTAAGATATGAGCGCTTTCGGCTGCCATGCGCGCTTTATAAAATGGGCAAGTCCCGCCCATGCGCTTTACGCAATTCTCTAAGGTGCAACCTTCATCTTCAGCAGAAAGACGCGACCAAACCATCCGTTCGACGACTCCATTTAGGTTAATCTCACGGCGATCACCGCTTTTACTGCTCTGTAGCCAAACTAAAACCTTAGCCAAAACGCGCAACTCATCCACATTTTCCGGACCTCTTCGACGCATCAAGCGCAGGCGACGCGGGCAGAGATAGTTGTTCCGGCCTTTCAAAACTGAGGCTTTCAGGTCAATATCGAGCGCCTGGATAAGATCCGGGATATCTTTTTCGATTAATTGGTCTTGCAGGGCAATTGTGTTGGTCGAAATAATCACTTTTTCGCCGTTTTTCATTGCCCAATAAGCGGCTGGGATTAAATATGCCAGCGACTTGCCGGTGCCTGTGCCGGCTTCGACCATCAGGTGGTCGCCGCGGTTAAGGGCCTCACAAACGGCTGTCAAAACTTCAACTTGTTGTGAGCGGTGTTCAAAACCGGGGATAAACTTTGAAAAAGCGCCGCCGGGTTGCAATGTGGAAGCGATTTCTTCACAGTCGATTGTTTGAAGCTGGTCATTGGCTTGCAAACTTTTGGTTCGTCCGGCTGCTTCGAGGTTGAAAGCAAGATCGTCACCAGATTCGCTAACGCGCCGGGGCAAAATGCCCTGGTTTGCCAAATCGCGCAGAGTCCAGAGGAAAGGCAATTCACCCTGCCAGTCCAAACCCTTGGCAAGGCGCAAAACTTCGGCGATTAAATCCACCGGAAGATCGGCGATTTTTTTCAGAAGTTGCCGATAAACATCCATCGTCGCCCGGGCGTCATCAGTTGCCCGATGAGCATTGGTGAGGACGATGCCAAGTTGGTTTGCTAAAGAGCCGAGGTTGTATCGCGAAGCTGAAGGCATCAAAACCGAGGCAAGCTCGTAGGTATCGATTGTCCGATTATCTTTGAAGTAGCCGTAGCGATGGAAAAAACTGAGGTCAAAGCCAATATTTTGCCCCAAAATGATTGAATCACCGATGAAATCTTTCACTTCGGGTAAAACATCGATAATAAAAGGGGCGGACATCACCATGCTGTTGCTGATGCCGGTTAGGTTTGTGATGAATTGGTTGATGGGTTTGCGCGGGTTGATGAGCTGTGAAAATTCGCCAATCACGCGATTTCCGTCGAATTTGACTGCTCCGATTTCAATGATGGAATCATTTTTACTGTCCAACCCTGTGGTTTCAATGTCTAAAGCTACTATTTGAGGCATGCTTGAGATTATACCATTTTGGATGCCTTAAACCGGAATTCTCAATATGGAACTGTCTTCATCAATCAGGAGAATATTGGGTCGTCAACAAAAAATTGGACAAAAACTTAAGAGACACTAATTCTGATTTCCTTTTTCCAATATGTTACTTTCTGTTTCCTTTTTCCTTTTTCCTGTTTCCTTTTCCCTTTTCCCTTCCCGTTCTATCCCAAATGAATGCTACAATAGATACTTATGACAGAGCAAAATAAAAACAAACTGACGACTCCCTGTCAAGTGGATTTGCCAATCCCTTTGCCTGAATATCCCAGGCCTCAGATGGAGCGCGAAAGCTGGCTAAATTTGAACGGTTACTGGGACTACGCCATTCTTCCGCAAGCTCAACCAAAGCCAAGCCAATTTGAGGGCAAAATTTTGGTGCCTTTTTCACCGGAATCTTCCCTTTCGGGAGTAGAGCGGGTTTTACAACCCGACGAAAAGCTCTGGTATCGGCGAAATTTTGAAGTCAGCTTCGATGAAAATCAGACCGTCCTCTTGCATTTTGGCGCGGTTGACCATAGTTGTCAGCTTTGGGTGAATGGTCAGGAAATCGGCAGCCATTTGGGCGGTTATTTGCCTTTTAATTTTGATATCACCAATGCCTTAACTAAAGGCGAAAACGAAATTTTGCTCATGGTTCAAGACCAAACCGAAACCGCTCTGCATCAAATGGGCAAGCAACGCCTCAAACCGGGCGGGATTTGGTATACATCCATCTCGGGAATTTGGCAAACCGTTTGGCTGGAGGTTTTGCCCAAAGCCAACATCCGCTCGCTAAAAATTACCCCTTCTGTCGATTTGGGACAACTTGAGCTAAAAGTCAACTTGAGCGATGAGGCAATGGATAAGCCTTGCCAAATTGAGGCGATTGCCAGTTTTGGGGGGCAGGAAGTTGGCCGTCTGTCAAGTAGCCCGGAGAAGCCTCTGGTTTTCAATCTTCCTGATGCTAAACTCTGGCATCCGGACCACCCTCATCTCTACGACCTCGAAGTGCGCTTAATCATTGACGGAGAAACGATTGACGAGGTGAAATCTTATTTTGCCATGCGAAAATTCGGCAAAATCAAAGACGAAAAAGGCTATTGGCGTTTTACGCTGAATAACGAGCCAATTTTCCAATATGGACCGCTTGACCAGGGCTATTTCCCCGAAGGGCTTTATACGGCACCCAGCGAAGAGGCGATGGTTTTTGACATTCAATATGCCAAGAAAATTGGCTGCAACATGATTCGAAAGCACGTTAAAATCGAACCTTTGCGCTGGTATCACGCTTGTGACAAACTCGGTATGATCGTTTGGCAAGACATGCCCAATGGCGGACGCACCACCAAAGATATGGTTGTTTATTTCACTTTCACTTCTGGCATTCACCGCAATGACGAAAACCGTCTGAAACGTTTTGGCAGGGAAGACGCTCAAAACCGGGCGGAGTTTGAAGCCGAATTGCAAGATATGGTCGAAACACTCTACAACTCGCCCTGCATCGCGGTTTGGATTCCCTTTAATGAAAGCTGGGGGCAGTTTCATGCGATTCGGATTGGCGACTGGGTGAAAGAGCTCGACCCCAGCCGTTTGGTTGATCATGCTTCGGGATGGTTTGACCAGGGCGGAGGCGATTTTCAGAGCCGCCATGTTTACATGAAACCTCTTAGCGCTCGCGTTCCGGACCATCGGGTTTTAGCGGTTACAGAATTTGGCGGTTATACAATGCAGGTGGACAACCATCTTTATTCCGATAAAAATCGTTTTGGCTATCGGCACTTTAAAGATTCGGAATCTTTTACCAACGCCTATTTGAACTTATTGGAAACTCAGGTGAAACCTTTGATTTCCAAGGGGCTTTGCGCTGCAGTTTATACTCAATTAACCGATATCGAAACCGAAATCAACGGCTTTTTGACCTATGATCGAAAGGTTGAAAAGATTGATGCCGAACTATTGCGCCAGGCGCATGAGGGATTAATTCAGGAAATAGGAAACAGGAAATAGGAAACAGGGTTTTTCAGGAAACAGGAAAGCAGGAAACGGGTAATAGAGCCAAGAGCCAAGTCCCAAGGGCCAAAAAAAGGAAAAAGGTAAAAAATTAAGTTCTTTCAATTTCTCAGGGAGGGCTTTTGCTATCAATTAAACGAAAATGGCTCGGTTGAGCCATTTTCATTTAAGAGCGTTAAAATAAAAGATGAGCGCGGGGAGGATCGAACTCCCAACAAATGGCTTAAAAGGCCACTGCTCTACCATTGAGCTACGCGCCCATGTGAAGGGACTGCTATTTTAGCACCGTGTTCAAATAGAGTCAAGCGATTTTTGCTTAATTGTTATTCTCCAGCGATAATGTCACTTGCGGCGGTCGAATCGAAGGATGCCGCATTGTTTGCTAATTTAGATTTGCCATTCCCTTAATGGGGTTTTGTCCTGAAGCAAAGATTTGTTCAAAATGCATAAAATGTGCTGACCCACGCACATTCAAGGCTCTCTATTTAAATTACAGAGATGGATAATAATGATAGAATAGCTTAATGTAGCTAGCTATCAATCGATAGGGCATGGAAATATATGAAAAATAAACCTTTAATTGTTGCTTTATTACTACTTACTCTGTTGAGTTTGACTGTTGCGGCTTGTAATCCATATGTTCAACCAACGATTACCGAAGAAGAACTGGCTCAACAAATTGTTGGAACGCGCAGTGCTATTTCTACACAAACAGCGATTGAAACCATTATGGCAAGAATTGCCACATTGGAAAATCAGGCAGTTTGTGAGGTTTGTCCGACTTTTGCGCCTCCTGAGACGCCAACTCCAGCTCCGGAAGAGGAGGAGCCTTTGCTTTTTGACCCTCTGACAATGACGATTACCCCGATAGGTGAGCATACTGAAGCGGGTTGTTATAATATTGAATTCCTTGGCGATAAAACCATTCCTCCGGAAACAAAAGTGAGACCCGGCAGGAAATTCACAAAAACCTGGACGGTACGCAACGGCGGAACTTGCACCTGGACGACGCAATTCAGTTTGATTAATTCAGGCGGTTATCATTTTGGGGTGAAAAATGCGGTTCCTCTGACACAAACAATCGAACCCGGGCAAACCGCTGAAATTTCAATTGAATTGACAGCTCCCAAAACTTTTGGAACCTATTATAGTTATTGGCTATTGCGTTCGCCCTATGGCAACAGCTTTGGTTTTGGCGAAAGACAAGATTTGGCTCTTGGTGTCCGGATAAATGTAGTGAATGAGTGATATTATGCCTTGTTTAGCAAAGAGCAGGTAATTATTGAATGTTCCCGGCTTTTTAGCTTACAAAAGCTGGCAATTTCGTGGGAACTTATCTATTATATTAAACGTCTTATTAAGTATGGAAGCCTTTCGCTACAAAGGAGTTTGAAATGGATACGAAGAAATTAAGTAAATCAAAAATTTTTAGCCTGCTCAGTTTATCTTTGGTCGTAATTATGCTGGTCGGAGCCTGTACTGCATTTGTACCATCCGAACCAAAAGGCGACCCGGTAGAATCGGCAATGCAAACCTTGCAAGCCCAGGCAACGCAAGATTATTACAACACACTGGTCGCTCAAGTGGCAACCCAACAAACCGTGGTACCTGAAGCCACAATCGACCCGACTAAGATCAACCAGCTCCCCGGGACAACTCAAGAACCCTCTGTTCCGACAGTTGTGATTACCGTCCCTGCCAACACTGCGGTTCCTCCGACAGCGGTTCCGCCAACGGCCGTCCCCCCTACAAATACAGCCCTTCCGCCAACCCCAACACCCAAACCTTGTTTACAAATCACTTTTGTTAGTGATATAAGCATTCCGGATGGCTCAAAACTAAAAGGTGGAGAAAACTTTACAAAAATCTGGCGTTTACAGAACAGTGGAACTTGTGTTTGGGATACCCAGTTTGATGTCGTTTTTGTAAAAGGCGATCAGATGGGTGCAAACCCCGTTTATGATATCCCCAAAGCCGTCAAACCAGGCGAAACGGTAGATATCAGTATTTCCATGGTTGCTCCTTACTCTCCCGGCAAATATCGCTCGGAATGGCAGCTCAGATCAAGCAACAACGTCTATTTTGGCTTGGGTCCAGACTCGAAACAAAACTTTTGGGCAGCTATCGAAAGCATCGACAGCAAAGGTGTTGTTTATAACTTTGCCGACAGTGCTGGTTCCGCAAAATGGACAAACGGCCTCCGCAACACTTTGAAATTTCCCGGAAACGAAAAAGACACTGACCCTGGTTACGTTGTCGTAAAAGGGGAGCCAATCCGTGAAAACGGCGTCAAAGAAAACGAAATCGGTATGATTACCCGTCCGAATCGTGCCAGCGATGGTTATATTCAAGGTGTCTATCCCGCGATTGATATCAAAGATGGCGATCGATTCAAGGCAGCTTTAATGTGTGAAGGTGGAGCTACTGATTGTTCCGTCAAATTTGAAATCTACTACCAGTATGATGGCATTAAGGCAACAAGTTTAGGCACCTGGAAGGAAACTTTTGATGGAAACTGGACAACGCTTGATGCTGATTTGTCCTTCCTGGCAGGCAAGAAAGTTACCTTCAACTTAGTCGTATGGAATGACGGTTCTATAACCAATAATCGTGCTTTGTGGTTGAACCCTCGTATTATGAGAACAAAGTAAGCATTTTCCTCCAAATAATGTTTACATGGGACGGTCGAAAGGCCGTCCCTTCGTGTTAAAATAGAATTATCAAAAATAAAGAGGTAAGAAAATGAAAGCTCGAAAAGCAATGGTTGCCGGTAATTGGAAGATGAACAAAACACTCTCCGAAACTGCCACTCTTCTGACTGAACTGAAGCCCCTTCTGGCAGAATTTGATAATGTCGATTTGGTGGTTTGCCCGCCGTTTGTAGATTTATCCCTGGCTTTTGAAATGTTAAAAGATAGCAAGATAAAAGTTGGTGCTCAAAACTTGCATTGGGAAAGCAGCGGTGCCTATACGGGCGAAGTTTCTGCTTCAATGTTGAAAGATATTTGCAGCCATGTCATTATTGGCCATTCTGAACGCCGGGCGATGTTTGGCGAAAGCGATGAAACCGTTAATAAGAAAATTTTTGCAGCTTTGGGCGCAGGTTTGCAGCCGATTGTTTGTGTTGGCGAGACTCTCGAAGAAAACGAAGCCGGTCTGACCGGGGAAGTTGTCGGGAGAATGGTCCGTGAAGGCTTGAAAGATTTGAGCAGCGAAGAAGCAATCAAAATTGTGCTTGCTTATGAACCGGTTTGGGCAATCGGCACAGGCAAAACTGCCACTCCCGAACAAGCAAATGCAGTTCATAAAGATATTATTCGCCCGATTTTGCGCGAAATGTTTGGTGAAGAAGTTGGCGATTCGATTCGAATTTTATATGGCGGATCGGTTAAACCCAGCAACGCAGCCGAACTCTTTGGTCAGTCTGACATCGACGGTGGGCTGATTGGCGGTGCAAGTTTGAAAGCGGAAGATTTCCTTGGAATTGTCAAAGGCGCATTGTAGATTCAAAACTTGCTGATGGCGCTTCTTTGAGCGGTGAACAGCCATTGCTGGCCGACCGTTTGCAATTTGCCGTTTAAATTTAATTATCAAGCCGTACAAACAAAGCCTCGCCTTTGTCCGTACGGCTTATTTTGATTGGACGTCCTCTCGCCGGATATGGCATACACTGTTATGATCAGAGGATATGGTCAATAACTATCCTCAAAAAAGCCGATAACAAGAATTGATTAATTTCGCTAAAAGCTTGGATAAGCCTTCTACATAAAAGAGATACTAAGGTTCACCTGTGTGATAATCATAAAAACTTTAATGAGGTGACGATGGCAAAGAGAAAGCTACCGGCGAATATGAATAAGAAAAACCTCGGCCCAATTTGGATTATATTGGCGATTGTGGTTTTGGTGATTGGTGTCTTTGTTTACCGAGGGGTTCGGGAAATCACTGGAAATCCAATTTATACCTCGCAAGATCAGGTTCCGAGACTTACCGGTGAGGAGGCAGCCCAGGCAGTAAGAGAGCAAGGCGCTATCTTATTGGACACCCGGACGGATGGGCAATTTGAAGTGAGCCATATTGACGGAGCGATAAAATTGCCCTTGGCAGAACTCGATGAGGTGATGAAAACGCTTGATAAAGACGCCTGGTATATCACCTATTGTACCTGACCTGATGAAAACACAAGCGCCCGTGCGGCGTACGAAATGTTGCGAGCAGGTTTCAAACAAGTAAACCCGGTTCTTGGTGGTTTTAATGCACTATATGAAGCCGGTATGCCCTTAGCAGGGAATTAAAGAAAAGTTCATTAGCGCGAGATGAAAGTTTTGGTGGGCAGAATGATTGTTCAGACTGCTGCCGAAGCTTTCATCTTTTAATTTCAGTTCGAAAAGTTAATCCGATAAAGTTTCTCCGAATTAAACAATTGTATAAGGTTTGTCTAAACAGCGCCTTGTTCTTGACCTTGCTAAAGACTAAAATGCAATCAAGATAGATGAGAGGTTGAAAAATGAAAAAGCAAAAATATCTTCTTATTGTTTTGAGCTTAGTCGCAGCGCTTGTACTTGGTGCTTGTGGAGCAACACCAACCGAGACCACGCAAGAGGCTGTTATACCGGAAATTCAAGCTCAGACTGAGCCGGTAGTAAGTGAAATCGTTGAAGAGCCACTTCAAGAAGTGGTTGAACCTGAAGCAGTAACTGAACCTGAAGTTGTTGTTTCCGACTATGCTAATTTTAGTGATGCTGATTGGGAGGCTTATATCGTTGAAAAAGCTGACGGAAACCACAATCTCGATTTTGTTCTTAGGCAAAAACTTAGCGCGAGCCAGTGGGAGACTGTTCTCAACCGGATGATCAGCTATGGAGCAGATATTGACGCAGAAGGTAAAGAGGCATTGATTAATTGGCTAGTTAATCGATAGCAAAGCATCTGGGAATCTGGCAATATAAATTGCCAGAAAACAAAAAGAAACAGGCAGAAGCTCACTTCCCTTCTGCCTGTTTTAGTTTTTATTATTTTGTTTTGTTGCTATTAATTGAATAGCCCATACCACCAATTTGGAACGGAAAAAAGGCGCATGCCGAAGCGGTAGGCGAGCAGAAGGACCGTGACAACCATCAATATCGAAAAAGCGATGATGGCATAATCCCACCATTGAAACTTTAATACATGCAGCCAAGTCCGTTTTCGCTGGCCAAAACTGCGCAAATCCATCGCATTGGCGATATCCTCGCTGGAAACAATCGCATTCATTGTTACCGGAATAATCAAGGGGGCGACTTGACGAATTTTTTGAATAAAGTTCCCATTAGCTACACTGAGTTCAAAACCTCGCGCTTTTTGAGCGTCCATTGTTACTTGAAGATTGCGGGCGAGGGTTGGGATAAAACGAAAGGACAATTCCATTGTATAAGCCAGGCGGTCAGGCATACCCAGCTTGCTAAAAGTGACCCCATAAGCACGGGAATCCATGGTGTAGGGAATCATGATAAAAGCCAGTGAAATGGAGAGAATGCGCATTAACTGAGCGATGGCAAACCAAAGGCGTTC
>LSQX01173281.1_pt1 | contig 11806 bp, 3 predicted proteins | sample 654561 | NCBI WGS metagenome assembly LSQX01 (sample SAMN04489861, study PRJNA283612) | anaerobic digester metagenome | isolation source: 4 biogas reactors fed with cattle manure at either 37C or 55C with and... | place: Denmark: Kongens Lyngby | collected 2014 | reverse complement strand
GCTCCGGGTGCTCTCATTCGAGCAGATGTACCCCGTTCTGGATCCCGACTACAGCCGGGGGCCGGCGGAGACCTATGCGGCCCGGCTGAAGGAGGAATTCCGGCGCACGCTCGCCCAGGCCGAGGCCGGGCGCCCAGGCGACCGGAGAAATCTGAGCGAAGTCGGTGACCTATTCTCCGAGCTGGATCCCGAAGCTTCCAGTGGCCCTGATCCCCTCGCACTCTATGAGGAGCACGCCATTACCGCCCTCAGCAAGAACCAGCGCCTGATGGCAAAGCTGCGGGGCAACGGCGCATCGTGGGGCGAGGTGAAGTACTGCCTCAAAGAGAACCTGCCCGCTACGCTGGACGACCGTGACCAGTTGGCCTACCAGCTTGTGCCCAAAGCCCTCGACGCAATCCTAGGCCCGAGAGACCAGGGCGGCTGGCACTCCTTCCGCGAAGGAGGGCAGGCTCGGGCCAAGGCGGGCAGAGGCGACGGCAGGTGATCTAATGACCTAATTGTAGAGGCACCGCATGGAGGAATGCCTCGGGCCCGCAAAACTTCTGCTTCACGAACAGGATCCGGCTGCCAAGGGGGCGAACAACACCCCAGGGCTATCTCTTCACGCCACACTCTGCTTGACAGGCGACCCAGCTTGCGCCGATTCACGCCACGACCAGCACCCAGTTGGTGACGCCGTGCCACATGAAGCCCACCGGTGTCCTGCGCCTGCAAGCTGATGGAGATGAGCATGAACCAGATCACCCCGTCGCCCGGAAATGTCATCCGCGCCCGTCACCGCCTTTGGCGCGTGGATGACGTTCGCAAGAACATAGCGTATGTCACCAGCATCGATGGAGGTGACACCGAGCAACATCAATTCTATATCCCTTTAGAAGAGATCAAGCGCGGCCAGCTGGAGCGGCCAGACCCCAACCGGGTTGGCACGCCCCAGTTTAACGACCTGCTCCTGCGCGCCTACCGGCTCTCGATGCTGCACGGCACGGCCCCGCTCCTCAGCCTGCAGCGCAGCAGCGTCATCCCCACCGATTACCAGCTGGTACCCGTGGTGATGGCGCTCGACATGCCGCGTGTCCGCCTGCTCATCGCCGACGACGTCGGCCTAGGGAAGACGATCGAGGCGGGGCTGATCGTGACCGAGCTCCTCGCGCGGCAACGAGCACGCAACCTCCTCGTCATCTGCCCGGCTAACCTGCGCGAGCAGTGGCGCGAGCAGCTCCGTCGCTTCTTCCATCTGGACGCGCGCATCATCTCCTCCCGCCACCGCCGTCAAATGGAGCGCGAGCTCCCCGTTGGGGCCAACCCCTGGGAGTTCTACCCGTTTCTCATCACCTCGGTGGACTATGCCAAGGAGAGCTCCATCAAGCACCAGATCCTCGCCCAGCGGTGGGACATCGTCGTCATCGACGAGGCGCATGGCGTCGCCAAGCCGCACCAAAACACTCCCGACGAGGAGGTGGAGATGGAGCGGTGGAAGTTCGCCCAGGAGCTGGCTCAGTCTGAGAAGGTGAATCATCTCCTGCTTCTCACGGCAACGCCCCACTCCGGCTATACCGACAGCTACGCCAGCCTGCTTCGCCTCCTCGATGTGGGCGCGGTCAGCGGCCCAGACCACCTGCCACAAATTCACCGCGAGGTGGCACGCAAGCACGTCTGCCAGAGGCGCCGGCGCGACCTGGAACAGTGGTTTTCCAGCGGCGATGGCCAGGCCAGCCCCTTCCCCGAACGCGACCAGGCAGAGATCATCGTCCCGATCGGGAATGCGGAGCGGGAGGCCATCAAGGCGATCCGCGAGTACGGCGCGGCGGTGATGGAAACAGCGCTTGGCACGCGGCACTACTATATCGCCCAGTGGACCGTACTCCACCTTCACAGGCGCGGCCTCAGCTCGCCAGAGGCGCTGCGCCGCTCGCTTAAGCGCCGCGAGGAAAGCCTCCAACAACGGCGCAACCGCCTGGAAATAGACGCCAATGAGGCAGATCCCACGGTGCCGGCCGAGGTAGCCCGGGCGAACGTGCTGGATACCGACACGGGCGAGCGCATCGATGAGGAAGAGGCCGGACGGCGCGTGGAGCGCATGCTCTATGGAAGCCCGGAAGCAATCGACGCGGAGCTGGAGCTCATCGCCAAGGCACTGGAGGCCGCGCGCAAGGTCACCCCGAAGCACGACAGCAAGCTGAAGAAGCTCCTCACCGAGGTGCTCCCCGAGCAGCTGCGCATCTACCCCAAAGTGCTCATCTTCACCAAGTATAAGGACACCCTCGAATACCTGGAGCAACAGATCCGCGGGCACCCCGCTTTCAAGGGGATTGAGGTACACACCCTCCATGGCGACATGAATGAACGCCAGCGGCGCGAGGGCTTTGCCAAGTTCGAAAAGGCAGAAAAGGCGGTGCTCATTGCCACGGACTGCATCTCGGAGGGGGTGAACCTGCAACACGCTTGCGCGCAGATCATTCACTATGAGCTTCCGTGGAACCCCAACCGGCTCGAGCAGCGGAACGGGCGCGTGGACCGCTTCGGCCAGCGTGAGCCCGTCGTCTACATCCGCACCCTGGTGATGGACGAGCGCCTCGATATGGCCATGCTGCGCCTGCTCGTGCAAAAAGCAGCGGCAATTCGCTCGGAGTACGGGTGGTGCCCCCCCTACTTCGCCGACGAGCGCGAGATCATCCGCATCCTGGAGGCCAAGGGTCTTGCCCCAATCGGCCCAGACGGCCAGCTTGCCTTCTCCTTTGAAGACTCCGGCGGCGAGGATGACGGCCTGGAGCTTTACCCGCGCGACGCGTTGCAGCGCATTCACTCCGAGAGCTTCTATGGCCAGACCGATATTCAGCTGCCCGATGTCCAGCAACGCCTGCGCAAAACCTACGATACCGTGGCCTCGCCCGAACAGGTGTGCGAGTTTGTCCACAGCGCGCTCAGCCGCTTCGGGTGCATCGTCTCCGAGAACGACGACGGCACCTATCGCATCGTGGTCAACGAACCGAACCTGCAAATGGCAGATACCGATAACACGGTGGAGAGAGCCACGTTCGACCCAAAAGTGGCCCTCGATGACCCGGAAGTGATCGTTCTCGACCTCGGCCACCCGCTCGTGCGCCGACTCATCGACGTGGTGAAGCTCTCCGTGTTCCGGCATGAAAGACACTACGGGCGCACCGCCTATCGCGTCACCCCGGACGTCGAGGAGGTCACGGCGCTCCTCTACGTGCTGGCGCGCTATCAGGTGAAGACCAAGCCGGTGTCCATTATCGAGGAGCTGATACCTCTCGTCCTGCCGGTTTACTCCGATCGCCCGCTTCCCTCCGCGCAGGCCGAGGCGCTGCTGAACGCCAAATTAAGCCCGCAGACGCGCACAACAGACGAAGTGTGCAAAACCCTCGCCGACCTACTCGAGCGGAACGACCTCGAACCAATCATCGCCAGGGCGGTGGACGAGCGAAAAGCCGAGATCGTGGCGGAGCGCCGGGAGTGGCTGAGGGCGATGGGCACGGATGGCGAGGAGCCTATGGGGCTCGATACCGCACCAACCTCAGAGACACCACAGGCCTCCCAACTGCCGGAGTGGCTAAAAGGCGTGGACCAGCTTGAGGTGGCCTCCACCGACCTGTTGACGATCACTCTCTTCTATCCGGGATAGCCATGGCACAGACGCAGAACATCACGGTTTCGGGCGGAATCCTCACCCAGCAGTTCATCGAGGCGCTGCGCGAGGAGCGCGTCGCCCACCCCAAAGCGCAGCCGGACTCCTTCACCACCCAAGATGGGCAAAAGCCCAAGCCCGCCGAGCTGGCGAAGGATATCACAGCGGCCTGGAATCTTGCCCTGGAGCACTGGGAGACAGTGCGCGCCCGCGTCAGGGAGCTGGACCTGCCCGCTGCTCGCCGGCGCTGGATCATCCCCTTCCTCCACCTGCTGGAGTTCGAGCCGCACTACCTCCGCTCGGCGGTCACCGTGCCTATCGAGGGTGGCGAGGAGCTGCGCTTCTCCCTCTCGCACCGGGGCTGGAGTGGCGACCACGCGCCAATCATCCACACGGTGGCCCCCGCCCAATCGCTGGATGCCCGCGAGGGAACCGGGCGCGGAGCCAAAAGCCCTCACGATACCCTCCAGGCCTACCTCAACGCCGCGCGCGACGAGACCTGGGGAATCGTCACCAACGGCATCTCGCTCCGCCTGCTGCGTGACTTCCACCACACCTACACCAAAGGCTACGTGGAGTTCGATCTGCAGAACATTTTGGAAGAGCGCAGCTTCTCCGACTTCCTCGCCCTCTACCGGCTCTGCCACTCCTCGCGCTTCCTGCCCGATGCCGAGGGGAAGCCGCCCCTGGAGCACTTCTACGAGCACTGCATCGCCACCGGAATCGCCGTGGGCCGCGACCTACAGGGGAACGTCAAGCACGCCATCGAGGCGCTGGCCAACGGCTTCTTGCAGGGAGAATTAATTGGCAAGCTCCAGCGCGATGACCAGGCCTGTCGCGACTTCTACTCCGAGATCCTGCACGTCATCTACCGCATCCTCTTTCTCCTCTATGCCGAGCAGCGGGGGATGATGCCCGGGCGCAACAGCCTCTACGCCCAGGAGTACTCCATCACCGCGCTGCGCGAGCGCGCCGAAAAGGGCGTGCCGGCGCGCGATACCCATCTCGACCTGTGGGAAGGCCTGAAGGTCACCTTCCGCATGGTGGAAAAGGGCGTGCCCGAACTCGGGATCTTCCCCTATAACGGCGCGCTCTTCTCGCCGGAGAAGATCGGTAGGCTGAACGACCTCACCTGCTGCAACAGCGAGTTGCTGAAGGCTATCCGGTATCTGACGCTCATTGAGAAGGGGCGCGTGCTCCAGCGAATTAGCTATGCCGACCTGGGCGTGGAGGAGATCGGCAGCATCTACGAGAGCCTGCTGGAATACACCCCCCGGGTGACTACGACCCGCGAAGAGATCGACGGCCAACCCGTTCCCGCCAACCGCTTCATCCTCGACCCGCGTGGCTCCGGGCGCAAGACGAGCGGGAGCTACTACACGCCCCCGCAACTGGTGAACCTACTGATCGAGTCCGCGCTCAAGCCGGTCTTTGAGGAGCGCGTGCGCGAGGCGCTCAAGCTCCCCATCAAACAGCCCCTGACGCTAACGTCATTGAAGCCCGAACAGCAGCAAGCGGCGGAAGAGGCGATCCTGGCGCTCCGCGTCTGCGACCCCGCCTGCGGCAGCGGCGCCTTCCTCACCGCCGCCACCAACTTCCTCGGCCAGCAACTGGCGATTGTGCGCACCGGCGACGAATATCCCCCCGAGGCCGAGGTCCGCAAGGCCCGCCGCGACGTGCTCTCGCACTGCATCTATGGCGTCGACCTGAACCCGATGGCCGTCGAGCTGTGCAAAGTCTCCCTCTGGATCAACGCCTGCGTGCAAGACCTGCCCCTCAACTTCCTCGACGGGCACATCCGGTCCGGCAACAGCCTCCTCGGCGTGCTGGACCCGGCGGCGCTCGAACAGGGCATCCCCGACGCGGCCTTCTCCCCCGTCACCGGCGACAACACGGCGGTGGCAACCTCCTTCAAGAAGCGCAACAAGCAGGAGCGTGAGGGGCAAGCCACCCTCGCATTCGACGCGCAGCCGGTCGTCGAACACCTGCGGCGCTACGGCGACCAGTTCCGCCAGCTCGCCGACGCCCTGGAGACCACTCCCGAGGAGGTGCAGCGCAAGGCAAACAGCTTCCAGGAGTTTCGCCAGCGCCCCGATTGGCGCAAAGACAAGATTGCCTGCGACCTGTGGACCGCCGCCTTCTTCGCCCCCCTCACCAACTCCGACGACCCGAAGGTGCCCACCACCGCCCGCCTGCGCGACTACCTGGAGCGCGACGTCATCGACGGCCGGCTCCTGGGGGCGGTGGCCGAACTGGCCGCGAAGCACCGCTTCTTCCACTGGCACCTGGAGTTCCCCGACGTGTTCGAGGAGGGCGGTTTCGACGTGGTGCTTGGCAATCCGCCCTGGGAGCGGATCAAGCTGCAGGAAGAGGAGCACTGGGCGGATGACCCCTACATCGTGGGGGCCCGCAACAAAGCCGAGCGCGAGCGGCGCATACAGGAGTACCGGCACGCCGCGGATGCCGGCAAGCGAGCGCGCATTGCCCGCTTCGACGCCGCGAAACGGGCGGCTGAGGCCACATCGGAGTTTGTCCGGGAGAGCGGATGTTTCCCGCTCACCGGCCTCGGCGACGTGAACACCTATGCCCTCTTCGCGGAGTTGGCCCGGCGGGCGATCCACCCCCGGGGTCGGGTCGGCGTGATCGTCCAGAGCGGCATCGCCACCGACGACACCTACAAGCGGTTCTTCGCTGACCTCAACGACAAGCAGGCGCTGGTATCGCTGTTTGATTTCGAGAACCGCGAGCGGCTCTTCCCGGCGGTGCATAGCCAGATGAAGTTCTGCCTGCTCACCATCACTGGCGCGCAGTCACCGCGGGCGGCGCTGGCGTTCTTCTGCCACGATGCCGAGCACGCGCGCGACCCCAAGCGCCGTTTCGCGCTCTCCGCCGCGGAGCTGGCCCTCCTCAACCCGAACACGCGCACCTGCCCGATCTTCCGCACCCGCGCCGACGCGGAGCTGACCACGGCGATCTACCGCCGCGTGCCGGTGCTGTCCAATGAGGGCACCGGCCAGAACCCATGGGGCATCAGCTTCCTACGGATGCTGGATATGGCAAATGACAGCGGCCTGTTCCACACCGAACCGGGGCCGGGTCTCCTCCCCCTCTACGAGGCGAAGCTGCTGCACCAGTTCGAGCACCGCTGGGCCACCTACGCGGGCCGGGAGACGCGCGACTGCCTGCCGGCGGAGAAGGCGGATCCGGCCTTCTCCGTGACGCCCCGCTACTGGGTGGCAAGCGAGGCGGTGCAGGCGCGCCTGGCCGCAGCCGGGTGGGAACGGGGCTGGCTCCTCGGCTTCCGCGACATCGCGCGTGCTACAGACGAACGCACCGCCATCTTCAGCCTCTTGCCGCCTGTGGGCGTAGGGCACAGCGCCCCGCTCCTGATGCCATCCATGCACAGTGCCTGCCGTGTAGCTTGTCTGCTCGGCAGTCTCTGCAGCATGATGGTTGATTTCGTTACCCGGCAGAAGATCGCGGGCACGAACATGAACTTCTTTATCCTCAAGCAGCTTCCGCTGCTGCCGCCGGCGGCCTACACGCCGGAAGAGCGGCGCTTCATCGTGCCGCGCGTCCTCGAACTGGTCTTCACCGCCTGGGATCTCAAGCCGTTCGCCGATGACGTGTGGCGGGATGCGGATGACACGCTGCGGCGTATTTTGGAATGGCAGCACGAGGAGAACCGGCGGGCGACCGGCGGGCACGAGTGGGCACCACCGGAGTGGGCGGAGATCGCGCCGGATGGCTGCCCGCTGCCGCCGTTCAAGTGGGATGAGGAGCGCCGGGCGGTCCTGCGCGCCGAACTTGACGCCTACTACGCCCGGCTGTATGGGCTGAACCGGAAGCAGTTGCGCTACATCCTCGACCCGCACGGCCTGAGCGAGAGGGAGTTGGAGGATATCCTGGACCCCTGGGAGGACCCCACGTGCAGCGGGCCACACCTGCTGCCGGAAAAACCGGCGCTGGAGTTCCCGAGCGAGACGTTCCGGGTGCTGAAAGAGAAAGAGGAGCGGCTGTATGGCGAATACCGCACGCGGCGGCTGGTGCTGGAGGCGTGGGCACGACTGGAGAAGGAGGGGAAGATGCCGGAACCGTACGGGGGGCATTGACGGGAGCCACTAGAGTGTGCAATGCGGCAGAGGACCGCTCTGGTATAGGGAGGATGCACCGCCATGGAACCCGGCAAATTCGCGGGCGAGCGCATGGCCGAATCTAACCCCAAATGGAAAGTTGCCACAAGCCGCCTGAAGGAGTTGTATCAAAGGCCGAATGATATCCGCAGCCCCTTCGCGCGCGACTACAACCGGATCCTTCACTGCACGGCGTACCGTCGCCTGAAGCATAAGACACAGGTCTTCTTTGCCACGAGCAACGACCACATCTGCACACGGATCGAGCACGTTAGCCATGTCGCGTCCGTGAGCCACACGATAGCCGAGTTTCTGGGGCTGAACACCGAACTGACCGCTGCCATCGCTATAGGCCACGACGTGGGTCACGCTCCCTTTGGGCACGCGGGAGAGGAGATCCTCCGCGAAATCGCCCGGGAGAACCTGGGCGACACTTTCTGGCATGAGCGGAACAGCCTCCGGTTCGTGGACAAGTGCGAGACTTTGCCGGATGATGCCGGGGTCGAACAGAACCTCCACTTAACCTACGCGGTGCGAGACGGAATCGTCTCGCACTGCGGAGAGGTCGATGACGAAGCGCTCGTCCCGAGAGATGAAGCCATTCGGTTGGAGGAGCTTACGGAGGCGAGTGCCGTTCCGCCCTTCACGTGGGAGGGATGCGTGGTGAAGGTCGCGGACAAGGTGGCCTACCTAGGCCGCGACATTGAGGATGCGCTCACGCTCTCCATATTGACCGAGGATCAATTGGCCGAGCTACAGCACATGGCGCGGGATGTGCTCGGATCCGCCCTCGAGGCTCTGAACACCACGGTCGTGATGCACGAGTTCATCATCGACCTCTGTACCCATAGTGATCCGCAGAAGGGTATCCGGCTCTCCGCCTTGAAGTTCGAGTTGATGAAAAGGCTGCGAAAGTTCAGCCAGGAGCACATCTACCAACATGAGCGGCTTCGCATCTATCGCGACTACGCCCGCCTGATCATTCAATCGCTGTTCAAAACCCTTCTCGGGCTGTATCAGGGCCGCGACACTTTGCGGGCCGTGGAGGAGAAGGCGCGGCTGTATCCTAACCTGGCCGGGGGATTTCGGGACTGGCTCTGGCGTTATTCAGACGCCAACCCGCGCGAGGACTCTTGCAAACTAGGAAACGAGATCCTCTACCGCCTGGGCGAGGAGCGCGATTACCGCCAGGCCATCATGGATTACATCTCAGGAATGACGGATGCCTATGCCATCAAGGCATTTGGTGAACTGACAAGTTTCTAATACGTACCAACCTTTATCGGCACGTCACTGGCGGGGAGAGAGGGCCATGAATCCATTTGAGGTGCTGAACGAAGTCCGCAATGCCTACAAGACGTTCGTGCACACCTTCCAGCAGTTCAAGAACCCCACGATCCGCGACTGGGTGGGCGAGAAGGTAGACGGCGGCACGCTCCTGTGGAAGGAACCGTTCATCGAACTCTCGCGGCGCTTCCGGCGGGGCGACTCCTGGAACGACCTGATTGGGCTGGGCATCCATCCGGAGACGCCGAAGGTCTTCACCGCCGAGGCGGGCAATCGCACCGCAGCGCCGGTGGCGCTTTATAGCCACCAGAGCGCCTGTATCCGAAACGTGATCGAGCGCAGGAACACCATCGTGGCGACGGGCACCGGGTCCGGCAAGAGCTTCTGCTTCGGCATCCCGATCGTCAGCGAATGCTTACGCCTGCGGCAGCAGGGCATGGCGGGGATCAAGGCGGTCATCATCTACCCGATGAACGCCCTCGCCAACAGCCAGTACGAGGACTTCGCGAAGCGGCTTCACGGTTCGGGGTTGAAGATCGCGCTCTACACCGGCGACACGCCCGACGCCTTCCCCTCGGGCGAGTACACCACTCCGCAGGAGTACGTGAAGCGGACGGCGGGCCGGGCGGAACCGTATGACTGCGAGCTGCTGACGCGCCAGGAGATCCGGGAGACGCCCCCGGACATCCTGATGACCAACTACGTGCAACTGGAACTGCTGCTCACCCGCTTTGAAGACCGCACCCTCTTCCCCCCGGAGCATGCCGGGGTGCTGCGCTTCCTGGTTCTGGACGAGGTGCACACCTACACCGGCAGGCGCGGGGCAGACGTGGCCTGCCTCATCCGCCGCCTGAAGCAGCACACCAACACCATCGGGAAGCTGCGCTGCATCGGCACCAGCGCCACGGTGCAGAGCGGCGCGGGGGAAGACGCCCGCCAGATCATCGCCGACTTTGCCACGCGTCTCTTCGGGGAGCCTTTCGCCAGGGAGGACGTGATCCGCGAGGAGGACCACGTCATCCCGGTACCGGAGATCACCCCGGAACCCCTCCCCGCGAGCGTGCTGGTCACCCGGCAGATGGTGGAGGAGTTCCGCTGGGAGACGACCGACGAGGGCGAGCCGGCAGAGTCCACGATCCAGCAGGCCGCGGTGCTGGCGGAAGCCCTGGTGGGTCGGCAGCTCCGTCCCGCCGAGAAGACCCGCGAGGGCCTCGGGATCTTGCTGCGCAACCATCCCACCCTCTACTTCCTGGAGAAGCGCCTGGCCGAGGGTGCCGCCCCCCTCTCCGATCTGCTCAGCGCCTATCGCGAGGCACACCGCCCCGGAGCCGGCGTCAGCGAATGCCTCAACGAACTGATGGCGGCGCTGCTGACGGGCACAGCCGCGACGGTGGACGTCTATGGTGAGCAGCAGCCCCGCTTCGTGCCCAAGCTGCACGCGTTCTTCTCGCAAGGGCGCACAATTACCAGCTGCCTCACCCCCCAGGCACCCCATCTAAACGATCGCGGCGAAACGACCTGCCCGGCGTGCGCGCGCAAGGAGATGGAGCGGCCCACCTTTCCCCTGGCGTTTTGCCGCAGTTGCGGGCAGGAGTTCTACTGCGTGGATGTGCAAGAGGATGGCACCCTCGCCCCGCGCGACATGGATGCGCTGGAGACGCAAGGCACTCCCGCCTACCTCAGTCCCGTCCCCAGGAATGCCGACGAATGGAAGGCCGACGAAGCACCGGTTCCGGAAGCCTGGCACACCCCCAGGGGGAAGGTGCGCAGCAACTACCTCCCCTTCCTGCCGCAGGCTCGCACCTACTGTCCCGCGTGCAACAAGCTGGACTCGGCCTGCGACTGCCCCGAGAAGCTGGAGGTGGCGCAGGTTGCCTTCCCGTTCCTCTTCTGCCCCTCCTGCGGCGTCTTCTACGACCGCCGCGTGCGTGAGTTCACCAAACTCTTCACCTTCGGCACCGTGGGCCGCTCCACCGGCACCGACGTGCTGGTAGGGAGCACGCTGCGCAACCTTTCGGAGGGCGAGCGCAAGATCATCGCCTTCTCCGACAATCGCCAGGATACCGCGCTACAGGCCGCGCACATCAACAGCCTGGAACGGCGGTTTCTCTTCCGGCGGGGCCTCTACCAGGCGCTCGTGGAGGATGGGCACGTTGAGGGATCGGGATCCTGGATGGGGCTCCACGAGGTGGGCCGGCGCGTCCTGGACGTGTTCAACCACTACAACGTCACCCCGAGCTTCTCGCGCTCGGCGGCGGGGATGTTTGCGGTTGACCCAACGACGGAAAAAAAGTACCGGCAATACCTTCAGTACGGCGCGCTGGAAGAGCTGTTTCGCACGCAAAACCGTAACCAGCAGAGCCTGGAGGATGTGGGCCTGCTGCTGGTGGTGTATAACGGCCTCGACCGGTGTGCGGAATCCGAAGACTTCTGGAAGGACGTGCCAGCGGTCTGCGCCCTGGACCCCGACACGCGCTTCGACTACCTGCGGGGCTTCCTCGACATCATGCGCAAGCAGTCGGCCATCAACCACGAGTCGCTGCTGCGCTTCGATCACTTCCAGGAGGACGTGATCAACTACCTGGACGAGCGCTGCCTCTTCCACGGGAGCGGCTACGGCAGCGCGCCCATCGGCTATAGCGACGAGGTCTACAGCGAGACTAGGCATGCAAGGGTGCTCCGCCTCTCCCGCACGCGCAGCGGCCCGCTCATCTGGCCGCGACAGGTGCTCAGGGTG
>LSQX01020053.1_pt1 | contig 11806 bp, 14 predicted proteins | sample 654561 | NCBI WGS metagenome assembly LSQX01 (sample SAMN04489861, study PRJNA283612) | anaerobic digester metagenome | isolation source: 4 biogas reactors fed with cattle manure at either 37C or 55C with and... | place: Denmark: Kongens Lyngby | collected 2014 | reverse complement strand
ATTCCCCCTTCAACGACGTGTCATAAATAAAAATATAGGGCGTCGAGAAGATAACTTTGCGCATATTTTTCGGCCATTCGAAACAGATGACGTTTACAGGCATCGATATCCGCTTGGCCGTTGCGATAGGACAAAAGCAACGAGAAAACACGTTTTTTCTCTTGCTCGGTCGCATCATTCTTAAAATAGCCCCACACGTGAAGCGCTGCGTTCTCGGCTGGCCCCTGCAAGATTTCTCGGCCTTGCGCTTCCTCGAGTCGCTCGTAGAACACCTTTGCTTGAATCGGTTTTTTCGAAAAAACCGTGTGCCTTATGTCTGTATATATGTCCGGCGCTCTTTCCATAACATAATACTTGTACCGTCGCCACTGATCCTCTAGTCTATTCGCCGGAACACGACCGGATGTAAATTATCATAAACCACCGGCACACCGATCTCAGAACTGATTTGAAGGACGTCATCAACCGTATATAAACGCTCGTCATTCTCAATAACCAGCCGTCTTCGGATCTTATCGTCTAAAGCGCGAAATCGCTTAACAAATCGTCGCATCGCCTCGACTTTATCGTCATATACGCCCCCGATGTGGAGGACAATTTTCGATGACAATGGTGTGCCGAGCACATCGAGAAATTTCGCATGCCAAGTCAAATCGTCAACGGCTCGAGTCAGAACACCTTCGTCTTTTGTATTAATCACCGTATACTGACCGGGATGCATGGACACCCGAATTCGTCCAGCCATAATTTTACCGGAGATTCTCTTTAATGACTCTTGAAAATCATTCGCCCAATCGACCGTATTAACGGCTGTACCGGCGAACGGAATGATGTCAGAGCTGATTCGAAACAGTCTTATGCCTTGCTCGACATTGTAGTCAATCTGTCTTTCCAAAGAACGCAGGTTGCTGCCAATGATTTCCGAAAGCAATTCCGGCGTCGCAAACTTCTTCGTACATGTTCGCAAGCCCGTTCCGGGGACGCCAATCGAAATACACGCATAGCCGATGCTCATCTTACGAAAATCCTTCTGTAGTGATGCTTAATGCAAAAAGTCTACACTTTTATTAATCTGCTCAATGATGGGCTCTTGCTTCTCGGCAAAGCCCTTTTTGTTGCGCTCAAACAAATTATTGCCTTGTGTATCAATGGAGACGATGAGCGGCCCAAAATCCTTCACGCGCATGACCCACATCGCTTCAGGCATCCCCAGATCCAACCACTCCACACGCTCAACTTCTTCGACGCGCTCAGCAGCTAATACGGCACAGCCTCCGGGGAAAACGGTGTGAATGGCGCATTGTTGCACACATCCTTCAGTTGTCTTCGGACCCATACCACCCTTGCCGACAATCAATTTAACGCCTGTCTTCTCGAGGAATTCTTTCTGATAACGGTCCATACGCATACTCGTTGTCGGACCGACCGAGATGACTCGATATCCGCTACTCTGAGACACATCTTCCTGCATAATTGGTCCGGCATGAAAAATGGCCTTACCCGCCAAATCAACAGGAAGAGCCTTCCCCTGCTTAATCGCGCGTTGGTGCACATCATCTCGACCTGTAATCAGTTCACCGGTTAAGTAGACGATATCTCCGATACGCAGATCGCGAATATCTTCATCGCGAATCGGTGTGGTTAAGTATACTTTATTCACAATGCCACCCCCCTATGGGACAGAACCTCATACTCTAAATTCGAATGGATTCGGATTCTTGAGCGCCGATGCGCCCAACAGCCGGTCGAAATACCCACGGCTAAAGTCGCCGGATGCCGCGCTGCGTGTTCAATGTGAACGGCCATGACGGATTCGGCGCCTGTGAGCCCCCCCGGACCGATCCCCACCGCATCGAGCCCGTCTCGAATCTGTTTCTCAAGCATAGCGCCTCTGGGATTTGGGTTCTCGGAACCAATCGTGCGTAGCAACGCCTTTTTCGAAAGTTTGGCAGCAACTTCAGCGGATCCTGCGATACCCACACCGACCAACAACGGCGGGCAAGCGTTAATACCCAGTGTTGTTACGCGGTCAAATACGAATCTTACGATTCCCTCATAGCCTTCAAGCGGCATCAAAACTTTCGCCATACCGGGAAGACTGCAACCACCGCCTGCCATGTACATATATATTTCTATGTCATCTCTTCCGGGAACAATTTCCCATTCAATCCAAGGGACGCGATATCCAATGTTTGTACCGGTGTTTTTCTCATCGAAAACTTCAACCGCATTCTGACGAAGCGGTGCGGATTGGGTCGCTTGGAGAACCGCCTCTTGCAGTGCACCCTCAATCACATCCATGTATGGAAAAGCAGTACCGACTCGAACAAAATACTGAACGAGTCCCGTATCCTGACACACCGGTCGATCTAAGCGATTCGCCATATCCATATTTTCGAACATCGCATCATAAATAATCCGGGCAAACTCACTGTGCTCAGCTTCACTCATTTCTCTAAGTCGCTCAACGACATCGTCCGGCAAATGTTTGGACGAATAATCCGTAAACGACGCGACAATATCGGTTAGTCGCGCCTTCGCGTCAGAAGCCGTCAGAAATCTGCTATCCATATCATCTCTCCTCAATTCAATTATTCACATTATTCACATCAGCAATTTCACTACTCTGCGACGTGATCAAAATAATCCAAGTCATCACGCTGATAAAAGCCGTGTGCTGTAAAAAAGTCATGCCCGGCATCATTATCTGCATCCACCAAAACGCCTGCTTTTCGAATAGAGTCCTCGGCGAAAGCAGCGTAGAGCGCATCCAGCAGAGCCTTGCCGATGGTTCTCGAACGATTAGGGTCGAGTATTGCCGTATGGTAAATATGTCCGCGTCGTCCGTCATGACCTGCAATCAAAATCCCGACGATGCGATCCTCGACACGCGCGATAAAACTACAGTTGGGATTACGTCGGATAAATCGCTCAAAGCCAGCAGGATCGTCATCCTCAATGCGGATGCCGCTATGCGCAACCTGAGTCAATATATTATAGACGACTGAATAATCTTGAGCAGTTATTATTGAAATCTCCATATGACACCTCCCTAACTTATCGAAAGCATATTCAGTATAACCTTTTTGGTTGCATTTATGAATGCTCTCAAAAATGATCGCTTCATATCGAGAGAACTTCAAAAATGCAATTCAGATGCTTCGCATTTTCGCATTTTTCTGTATGCCTCGGCTGCTTTCATGTGTTAAAAGTCTATGTTTTTCAGGCGCTTCACGGAAATCGAACACATCTGTCTTCCGAAAACGAGATGTCCCATTTTCTGCAACTTCCACTTCATAATATTTCATAAATTATGTTTTTACCTATTTCCAATTTCCCGTTGTCGCGTTATAATCAATCCGTTGAACAATCAAAGGCGATTGCATTTCGATGAAACATTGGAATACCAAGCCGCTATTATTAATTGTGGAGGAGCACAAACCTATGAACAATGCATATCTCAATCGCGTTTTCGAAAAAGTAAAACAGAGAGATCCCAACGAAAAAGAATTTATTCAGGCTGTACAGGAAGTTCTGGAGTCAATAGAGCCTGTTATCGAACAAAGACCGGATTTTGAAAAAGCCGGTATTGTCGAGCGTATGGTCGAACCGGAACGCATCATTACTTTCCGAGTGTCATGGGTGGACGACCAAGGCAATGTTCAGGTCAATCGCGGATTCCGCGTCCAATTTAATTCTGCAATCGGACCATATAAGGGTGGACTAAGACTGCACCCATCTGTCACATTATCTGTTATCAAGTTCCTCGGATTCGAGCAGTGCTTCAAGAATGCGCTCACCGGTCTTCCGATCGGCGGCGGTAAGGGTGGCAGTGATTTCGATCCCAAAGGCAAGAGCAATAACGAGATTATGCGTTTCTGCCAAAGTTTTATGATAGAACTCCAGCGACATATCGGCCAATTCACGGACGTTCCTGCAGGCGACATCGGTGTAGGCGCTCGCGAAATCGGTTTCATGTACGGTCAATATAAGCGTCTTCAGAACGAATTTACTGGAATCCTTACAGGAAAAGGCCTAAGCTACGGCGGCTCACTCGCACGTACCGAAGCAACCGGATATGGCTTGTGCTATTTTGTCGACGAAATGCTGAAGCACAAGGGCGAGTCTTTTAATGGTAAAACCGTCGTTGTTTCCGGAAGCGGTAATGTCGCGATTTATGCCACTGAAAAAGCCACACAACTCGGCGCAAAGGTTGTAACACTCTCTGACTCAAACGGATATATTTACGATCCCAACGGCATTAACCTTGAAGTTGCAAAGGACATTAAGGAAGTTAAGCGTGGTCGCATCAAAGAGTACGTCGAGCGCGTGCCGGGTTCAGTGTATACAGAAGGTCGTGGCGTGTGGTCCGTAAAGTGCGACATTGCTCTGCCTTGCGCAACACAGAACGAGCTCAACGAAGATGACGCCAAGTCTCTGATTGCAAACGGATGTAAATATGTTGCTGAAGGCGCAAACATGCCTTCCACACCGGAAGCAGCGGATCTGTTCAAGTCCATGGGTGTATTCTTTGGTCCGGGCAAAGCAGCAAACGCCGGCGGCGTTGCGACTTCGGCGCTTGAAATGTGCCAGAACTCTATGCGTTTGGCTTGGACATTCGAAGAAGTAGATGCCAAACTCAAAGGCATTATGCAGAACATCTTCAAGAGTGCCATTGAGGCCGCCTCAGAGTATGGCAGCGCAGATGATTTGGTTCTCGGTGCCAACGCAGCAGGTATGCAAAGGATTGCCGAGGCGATGTTGTGTCACGGTGTTGCTTATTGATTCATCTCCCTTTGAAGCTGAGCAACAAGTACAATACGAGAGGATGCGACTTTACGGTCACATCCTCTTCTTTTTTGCATAAAAATGCCTCCGACAAATCAGAGACATCATGATAGGACACAAAAAACTATCCTATGCTTCCAAGCAGTAGTCTGCTAAGTCTACGCACTCGATACCGTTAAACTTAAACTCAACGATCCAAGGGCGAAGCGTGCGAACGCGACTAATCTCATCAAATCCAAAACGATCGGTATAGTGCTTAATAACCGTACCCAAAGCATTCTCATGCGTTCCGACAACGATACTCTTATTCATATGCTTGATTAACAGCATGTTTGTTGCCGCGACGCTGCGTGCCTGCACCGTCTCAAGGCATTCGCCTTCTCTTCTGCGATAGAGAAAGTCGGTCCACTGATGTTCAAGAAAATCTTCGTAATCGTCAATCCAAGCATCGGCAATCTTGCGCTCTCTAAAGTCCCGCTCAAGGTAAATCGTCTTCGAAAACTTCTCGGCGAGAGGCTTAACAGTCTCAACCGCACGACGAAACGGACTTGAATAGACATAGTCCACATCTTTATTTCCAAAGTACTCCGACAAACGAATGCTGTCAGTCTTGCCCTTGGTCGTCAACGGACGATGAAGCTCGTCCTTCTGACTCAAATCCGGCTCTGCATGTCTGATAAAATAGATCGTTGTCATTATCGCACCCCCCGTAAAATCAGATAGAGTCACGAAAACGTCTCTCAAAAGCATTCTCGTGCTTATCCGCTGCGGAAAAGCATGGCAATCTTTTGTCAACCACTATTAACATTATAAGCCGAATGGACATAAAATCAATTACTTTTGTTGTTAAATAAAATAAACAATCGTTGTCATAGACTAATATATAATTACCAAGAATTATTACCCAGTCGTCACCTGATTACGACCGGCCTCTTTACTCTTGTAGAGAAAATCATCGGCTCGCTTGAGAATAGATTCGAGTGAATCTTCCGCTCTAACCATCGTAGCCCCAATCGAAATCGTTACTTTCAAGGCATCTCCGTTGGAGCGAATTCCGGTGTTTTCGACGATGGTCCGCATGGCGTCCGCGATGACGTACATGTTCTGCTCGTTCGTACCGGATAGCACTGCGACAAATTCTTCGCCGCCGAAGCGGCCAAACAAATCGGATGAACGAATCATGAGTTGACAGGATTCACCCACCATCTTAATGACTTCATCACCCATCTCGTGACCATAATTATCGTTAAACGCCTTGAAGTGATCGATATCAATAAACATCACACAAAACGGCAAAGAGAGTCGTCTGAAATCCTCAAGGCGCGACTTGATAAAATCCTCGATGTATCTGCGATTAAATAATCCGGTCAACTTGTCCGTGAAAGCCAAAGTCTTGTACTTCTCGGCCTCGTTCTCAATCTCCTGACGCTTGCTGACATCCACGAAGGATTCCATGACACCTAAAATTTTGGAAAACTTCTTAATGGGCACCGTTCTCAAATGCACCGGCACGCGATAACCGTTACGATGACGAATCCATACTTCACTCTCACGAACCTTGCCGTCAAGCATAGCCATTTTCACAGGCGACCTCGCCTCGTGAATCGGCTCTCCGTTTTCACCGATGGGAGACAAAACATTATCTGTGACCGTCATACCAATCATCTCGGACGCCGAGATGCCCGTAATCCTTTCTGCACTATCATTCCAAAAACGGAGAACAAATTTACGATCAATAAAGTAAACGCCCTCTTGAGAATGATCCAGCATCGTGCGACAGAGCTCCGACTCAGACATGACTCCGGAATCAATCGGATTCAGCAAGGGTTGATGCATTATTTTCCTCCCATTTCAGAACGCAAAGCGCTCAGCAAAGCACTGTTGTATTTATGTCCGAGAGTCTCTATAAAAGAGCAGTATTTATCAATCAAGCAAACGATGAGCGACTCCCTATAGCGGGGGCAACGGCGCAGTGTAAGCGGCCACATGTGGCTCGAGATGATATTGATCTCTATTTCATTGAGTCGAAAATGTTCTTTTGCGTTGCGAAGAGCCGTGTCCGGATGACTGAATCCGTGAAGTTTTCTTCCCTTCACAGGAATGTGCCAGTCATATAAGTAAAAATCGTGAAGCAATGCACCTCGAATCAAACTATTCTCGTCCAAACGTATACGAAGAAACCGAGAAACCCGAAGGCTGCAATGCGCAACAGCATATACATGCTCGAGTGTCGAGGTCCTGCCGTGTTGGCAATAATTCGCCATCTCAAGAACTAACGGTTCATTGAGCAACTCATTGTCTAGTCGAAGCAACGAATTATTCCGATGTCGCCGCACCAGCGAAATGTCCGCCACACGATTCTCCCCCTCTGTCATCAAAAGCAGTCCCTTATTGCTCCGGTTGATATCACGCGTCAAGCGAAAAATGACAACACAAAAAAGGCCCCACCATTATTTCTAAAGTAAATATACCGACTCGGATTATTGATGTCAAACACGTTCTTGTTAATATTGTACAAACTTCTGCTTGTGTGCTCTGAAATCTTTGCCGCCTGACCTGTCTTGTCACCTGTAAAGACAGGTGATAAAATACTCTTACTCTAAGAAATAATGAGGATAAACGAATGAACGACCTTATCTCGCGATTAGAAACACTCAAAGCCCAGCGTGACGCTGTTGTTTTAGCTCACTATTACGTTGACGGTGACATCCAAGACGCTGCCGACTATGTGGGTGATTCCTATTACCTCAGCACCATTGCGAAAAATCGTCCCCATCAGACGATTCTTTTTTGCGGCGTAAGGTTCATGGCCGAGAGCGCAAAAATACTCAGTCCCGAAAAGACCGTCTTAATGCCTGACACCCTCGCAGACTGTCCCATGGCTCACATGGTAACACCTGAGTATGTCAACGACATACGATCCGCTTATTCTGATTTAACTGTCGTTTGCTATATAAATTCGACAACAGAGACAAAGGCGGTTTCAGATGTTTGCGTAACATCATCGAATGCCAAAAAAATCATATCTGCCATCGATACCAAGAACATCCTATTCATTCCCGATCGTAATCTTGGCTCATATTTACAAGGGTTTTTCCCAGAGAAAAATTTTATACTGCCAAACGGCTGTTGTCCGGTCCATGACAATCTACAGATTGAAGATATATCATCTATTAAAAGTAGTATTCCCGACGCACTGGTGTTGTCTCACCCGGAATGTGCTTCGGATATAATAAAAGTCTCTGATTTTGTAGGGAGCACCTCTGAAATTATCGCCTTTCCGGCTCAATCTGCCGCACATAATTTCATCATTTATACCGAGAACGGAGTCGCTCACATCCTTAAGAAAAAATACCCGAGTAAGGTCTTCCATTTCCCTTCGCCGCCCCCGGTATGTAAAGATATGAAGATGATTACTTTGGAAAAGGCAGTACACGCGCTCGAGACCATGGCAAATCCGATCGAGGTTCCGGAATCACTCAGAAAGGCTGCACAAAAATCGCTCGTGAGAATGCACGAGCTTGCGGATTAACAATATGAAAGATATGAATCAAACCATCGATGTCATCATTGTCGGCACTGGTGCCGCCGGTATTTTCTGTGCATTGAACTTGCCGGATACATTATCCATACACATGGTCACCAAAGACAGTCTTGAAAACAGCGCATCCTATTTGGCTCAGGGCGGGATTGCCGCTCTTCGGGATGCCAGTGATTACGACGACTATTTTGAAGACACTCTCCGAGCCGGCCACTACAAAAACTCCAGAAAAGCGGTTGATACAATGATTCGTCAATCACCGCTGATTATTAGAGAACTATTGGACTACCACGTCCGATTCAATCGCACCGGAGACGAGTTATCATACACGAAGGAGGGCGGTCACTCGCAATCCCGTATTCTTCATCATAACGACATCACCGGCAAGGAAATTACCAGTAAGCTACTTAACGGACTTCGAAAAAAGAGCAACATAATCATCGAAGAATACACTAGAATGGTCGATATTGTAGTTCGTGACGGCCAATGCATCGGTATTGTGACGATTGACAAGACCGGTGCACCGAAAGTTCTTTTTGCAAAGGCCGTTGTACTTGCCACGGGTGGAATCGGAGGACTTTTTAAACATTCTACGGCGTTTTCTCATATTACCGGCGACGCATTGGCGGTCGCCGTCAAGCACAACGTCAAGCTTCGCGATGTAAACTACATTCAGATTCACCCGACAGCGCTATATTCCGAAAAGCCGGGACGACGTTTTCTGATTTCCGAAGCGGTACGGGGCGAAGGCGCTTATTTGCTGAATGCGGCTATGGAGCGCTTCACCGATGAGCTGCAGCCTCGCGATGTCGTTTCCGATGCAATTCACGAGCAGATGATTAAGGACGGGCGTGGATATGTCTATTTATCGTTAACCCACTTGCCTGCCGAAATGATTATAACGAGATTCCCAAACATATATCAGCACTGCTTGAAGGCAGGATATGATTTGACCAAAGAGCCCATCCCCGTTACCCCTGCCCAACATTATTTCATGGGCGGAATCAAGGTGGATTTAAAGGGACAAACCTCCATGCCTTATCTTTATGCAATCGGCGAGACGAGTTGCACCGGTGTTCACGGCAAGAATCGTCTCGGAAGCAACTCATTGCTTGAGAGTTTGGTGTTTGCACAACGAGCGGCTTCGGATATCACTCAGAACATTCCATACCGGCCGACCGAACAACCTGAAATCGATTTATCAATCTATCAAGATAAAGATTTTGATCTGGAATACAAAAATATCGTCCTCGACGAAATCAAAAGAAGGGATCCAAAATTTTATGAAGAATGGTGTAATGACAATAGTCAAATGGGATGAGGCCATCATTAGTGCGCTCAAGGAGGATATCACATACGAAGATATCAGTACACAAGCGGTCATGCCAAAACCGACAGCAGTCAGCGTCGACTTGATTTGCAAGCAAGACGGGATCATATGCGGACTCGACGTTTTTGAGAGAGTATTTACCTTGTTGGATGCTAAGGTTATTTTCAAGCGCTTTGTTAATGACGGAGATCTTGTCAAAGCCGGAAGCAAAGTCGGTGTGCTCACAGGTGACGGCAGAGTCATATTGTCCGGAGAACGTACGGCACTTAATTTTCTTCAGCGCATGAGCGGGATAGCAACGCTCACCTCGCAGATGGTCAAAGCGCTTGACGGTTCAGGAACGCGCTTGCTTGATACAAGAAAGACGACACCCAACATGCGTGTTTTTGAAAAGTATGCAGTGAAGTGCGGCGGCGGAACCAATCACCGCTACAATCTATCCGACGGTGTTCTTCTGAAAGACAATCACATTGACGCAGCGGGCTCTGTAAAGCGCGCAATTGAAATGGCGCGTGCATATGCGCCCTTCGTTCGTAAAATTGAAGTGGAGGTAGAAAACCTCGATATGTTACAGGAAGCGCTGGATGCAGGGGCCGACATCGTCATGCTCGATAACATGGACAATGAGACCATCATAAAAGCTGTTGCGATGGTGCGTGGCAAGGCACAGACAGAAGTGTCCGGCAACGTCACAATGTCTAGACTTGAAGAACTATCGAAGTTGGGTGTGGACTTTATCTCATCCGGGGCATTGACGCACTCTGCACCGATTTTAGATTTGTCGATGAAGAACCTTCATCCGATTAAGTAACCATTTTGCCAACCCACGCAACATACCCAGAACCGCATGTGCGCACCATCTCAAAGCCGGAGGCAGAACGATTGGACAACGGATCGAGAAGAATAAAGATAATGGAGATTCTTAGAAATCGCATTGAACCGATTTCCGGAAGTGACTTAGCGCGCGAGTTAGGCGTGAGCCGACAAGTCATCGTACAGGATATCGCTTTTCTTCGCGCTTCCGGCGAATCCGTTTTGTCCACCGGAAAGGGATACTTGCCCGGTGAATTATCGCAGGATGGGTTTTCGCGTGTCGTATTTGTGCGCCACCGCGCAGACGAAATCCGAGATGAATTGTATACCATTGTCGATTTTGGCGGCCGTATACAGGATGTCTTTGTTATACATCCGGTCTATGGAAAAATTTCGGCAGAACTGTCTGTGCGCAATCGAAAAGATGCAGATTGTTTTCTTAGGGATATTCATAACAAGAAGACCAAGCCACTTCTCGAACTCACCGGTGCGGTTCACGCGCATACGATCACGGCCGAGAGCCAAGAATCCTTGGACGCCATTGTCGAAGCGCTGAAAGACCGAGGATATCTTAGCGAGTGACCCACTTCTTTCTGTATTTATTACATTGATTTCAAGCGCATCTATGCTATAATCAAGGTTAAAATCCAACCGTGGCAACACGGTTTTACTTATTTCAGTTTGATTTTCGGGGAGCGTACGATGACACTTTTAGTCGATAAATTTAAAGAAGTGCTCTTGTCGGTATTCCCGATTGTGATTCTTGTGTTATTGGCTAAAGTTTTGTTTGTCCCTATATCAATTGATGCGATGCTTCGGTTTTTGTTGGGTGCGATAATAATTATCATCGGTTTAGCATTTTTTCTTGCGGGCGTCGAAATAGGTGTCACCCCCATCGGTCATTTCTTGGGCGGGAAATTACTTCGTAGCGGAAAACTGGTTATCCTTCTGGCGTCAAGCATCGCGCTCGCTTTTTTTATATCGGTTGCCGAGCCAGACTTGCGTATTCTAGCTTCGCAAGTGGATTTAGTATCCGGCGGAGCCATCCCGAAGTTTCTGTTGGTCATCGTTGTTTCTTTGGGATTTGCCACCCTGATGTCTGTGGGTATGATTCGCATCATTCGGAATATTCCGGTATACATCGTCATGCTTGTAATTTACGGTGTGATATTGATTCTTTCGTTTTTTGTTTCGCCTGAATTTTTATCCGTCGCCTTCGACGCATCCGGTGCAACCACGGGTGCGTTGGCTGTCCCCGTCATTATGGCTATTTCGATTGGAGTCTCGTAGCTCAAGAAGAACATCAAGGCCTCAGAGAAGGACAGTTTCGGCTT
>LSQX01294871.1_pt1 | contig 11807 bp, 13 predicted proteins | sample 654561 | NCBI WGS metagenome assembly LSQX01 (sample SAMN04489861, study PRJNA283612) | anaerobic digester metagenome | isolation source: 4 biogas reactors fed with cattle manure at either 37C or 55C with and... | place: Denmark: Kongens Lyngby | collected 2014 | reverse complement strand
TGAAAAACAAAAGCGCCGTTATAACAGACGAGAGGCGAGTTTAATTCGAGTTCATCATAGTAGCGATAAAGGGCGCGAGAGGGGCGTCCGCTTGCCAAAATAACAAGATGACCTTGCTTATTTAACTTTTTTAGTAATCGTTTGGTTTTGGGGGCGATAACTTTCTCGTTAGTGAGAAGGGTGCCGTCCATATCGACGGCAATCAATAATCTTTCTTTACTTTTTAACATCGAAAAGACCTACGGCGTGTTTAACGCGATTTAAAGTAGTGTTAGCAATTATTTCGGCTCGCTTAGCGCCGTCGAGTAGTGTTTTTTCGATAAGGTCTCCATTTAAGATTTGTTCATATCTCTCTTTAAAAGGTGCAAGTTCTTCAATCACGGCATCGGCAACAGCTTTTTTAAACTCGCCATACTTGTATCCCGAAAAACGTTTCTCAGCTTCATTAATAGTGATTTCCTTAATAGAAGCATAAATTGTCAGCAAATTGGCAATTCCGGGTTTGTAATCGATATCGTATTTAATTTCACTTCCTGAATCAGTCACGGCGGACATGATTTTTTTACGGATTGTGGCAAGATCATCTTTGAGAAAAATATCGCCTTTTGGATCAGACTTTGACATCTTTTTTGTCGGCTCTGATAGGGACATGATTCTTGCTCCGACCTTTGTAACCTGGGCTTTAGGCATGACGAGAATCTCGCCATATCGTTTATTAAAACGATTGACTAGGTCACGAGCCAGTTCAACGTGCTGTGTTTGGTCTTCGCCAACCGGGACAATCGAGGCATCATAAAGAAGAATATCAGCAGCCATTAAAACAGGATAGGCAAAAAGGCCTAAACCGATAGCGTTATTATTCATTTTGCTCGACAAGTCTTTAAATTGCGTCATGCGCGAGAGTTCGCCCATGTATAAATAGTTTTGTAGTATAACGGTTAATTCACTATGAGCACTAACTTGACTTTGCAAAAAGATAGTTGCCTTTTGGGGGTCAAGACCGCTGGCTAAGTAAAAAGCGACTAAGTCGCGAGTGTTGTTTTGTAAAACATCTGGTTCGATAGGAAGAGTCAAGGCGTGAAGGTCGGCGATAAAAATAAAAACATCACCCGTATCTTGAAATTTTTTAAAATGTTTCAAAGCACCAAGATAATTGCCGAGCGTGAGTTGTCCAGTCGGTTTTATTCCACTCAAAACGCGGTTCATATCAAGTCCTCCGTTCAAGTCTTTAATATTATAGGCGCGAATTAGGGTCGTGTCAATTTAGCCATAAGGGCTATTTTTAAAAATAGTATCTACTTAACTGGTGATATATGTTAAAATTACGAATAGAAATTATGATAAGAATTTACACATCCCCCAGCTGCTCAAGCTGCCGCAAAGTTAAAAAATGGTTCGAAGAACAAAAAATTCCCTTTGAAGAACGGAATATCTTTAATGCGACCTTAGATCCAAAAGAATTAAAAGAGATTCTTTTTAAATCGGAAAATGGCACGGAAGATATCATCTCTGAACGTAGTAAAATCGTCAAAGAAAAGAAAGTTAATCTCGATAACCTTACAATCTCGGAAATGATTGATTTTATCAGGGATAATCCCTCTGTTTTAAAAAGACCAATTGTCGTTAATGACCGCCGTATTCAGGTTGGATACAACGAAGAAGAAATTCGTTCATTTATCCCACAAGCTAGACGCATATTTGAAAGGCATTGTAATGCTGATGATTGCCCTGATTTCAATTCGTGTCCACACGCTCGTGATTGCGTAATCGACAAGAAATGATTTTTTTAGTCCCAAATCCTTTTAATGAATTTCTAAAAGAAAACGCCTTTTGGTTCGCGCTTTCGATTGCCCTTTTAATCGCTTTAATTCTATTAATTAGTCTTATTCGAAACTGGAAAAGTAAAAAGAAAGACGTAGTTTTATCTGATGGTGATGCATTTTTAAAAGCTTTAGGCGGCAAGGCGAATATTGATTCTTACCAAGCGAAATCTTCACGTCTCGTGCTCGTCTTAAAAGAAAAAAGCCTTCTTGATGAAGAAGCGCTTAAGGCCCTAGGGATATTATCAATTATCAAAATGTCGAACAAAATTACATTAGTTATCGATGGATCGGCCGAGGAAGTTAAAAAGCTTATTGATTCGTTTTAAAACAGTGTTTTCTGATATCTTCGCTTGGAAAACCCATAACATTGTCGAAACTTCCAACGATGTGATCAACTAAATCAAACCCATCTTGAATTCCATAAGCGCCGGCTTTGTCAAAAGGAGAGCCGGTTTTTATATAACGAGCAATTAAATCATCGCTCAATTCTTTAAAATAGACTTCCGTTTTAACGGTTCTATTGATTTCTCTAGAAGAGTTGATATAAGTATACCCGCTTAAGACGACATGGCGCTTACCAGAGAGCTTTCTAAGCATGCGATAGGCATCTATTTCATCCTGAGGTTTTCCGAGAATTGAATTATCAATAATAACGACCGTATCACAAGCTAAGATGTCGTCATGAGGATGCTTTTTGAAAACCTCATAAGCTTTTAGGCGCGAAACATCAAGAGGGTGGTCATAAGGATTTTTGCGGCTTTCATTTTCATTAATATCTGGAGAAATAACAGCAAAATCATTGCAAATCTTGCGCAGAAGCTCTTTTCTTCGAGGTGATTTTGATGCCAGTATCAACATATTAGTTTTGATTCATGATGACAGGAATAATCATTGGGTGTCTTTCCGTCTGAGCGAATAAGTATTTGCCAAGTGCGTTTTTGATTGTATTTTTTATTTCATTAAAAGTAACGCGACCGGACATCAATTTTTGTAGTTCGCCGTTAATAATTCTCTCACCTTCAGCAATTAGTTTAGAATGATTAGCTAAAACAAAACCGCGAGTATGAATAACGGGCGGAAGAATCAAACGATTAGCTTTGGAATCGATACTAATCAAGACAGCAACCATGCCATCGTCTTTTAATATTTCCCTATCATGGATAACGGCGGTGCTTAAACCATTGATATCACGACCATCAATATAGATAGCATCCGCTGTAACACGCGCTCCTTCCGTTACACGACGCTTACGAAGGGTAATTGTATCGCCATTTGCCATCACGAAAGTATTTTTGCGATCCATGCCAAGATCGACAGCGAGGTCGGTATGGAGTTTGAGCATACGATATTCGCCATGAATAGGCATAAAGTAGCGAGGATTAATAAGCTTAAGCATTAATCGTAATTCCTGTTTGGCGGGATGACCCGAGGAATGAATGTTTAACAAAATGGAGTTGGTCAGAACATTCGCGCCTCTTCGCACGAGTTGGTTAACAATTTTGTCAATCAAGACCCCGTTACCAGGAATGACTGAAGATGAGAAAACGACAGTATCGCCTGGGTAGATTCGAAGCGACTTGTGCTCACCATTGGCAATTCGGGCTAAGGCGGCCATCGGTTCACCTTGCGAGCCGGTACATAAAATACATAATTCATTAGCGCGATAGTTTTGAATATTATCTAAATCGACAATATCTTTATCGCTCAGCTTGATATAGCCCATTGCTCTTGTTGTAGCGACAGCGTTTTCCATGCTTCGTCCCACAATGGCAATCTTGCGATTATGTTTAATCGCAGCTTCAACAAGTTGTTGAATGCGCGAAATATTGCTCGAAAAGGTTGAGACAATTAATCGACCATCAGCTTTACCAAAAATTTCATTAATGCCTGCGATAATGCTTGTTTCGCTAGGCGTATAACCTTCTATTTCAGCATTCGTCGAGTCACTTAACAACAAATCAACGCCTTCTGAACCAAGACGGGCAATTTTATCTAACTCGATGTCTGGTCCAACAGGTGTTAAGTCAATTTTAAAGTCGCCGGTATGGACGATTCGTCCATCTGGTGTATCAACACAAATTCCATAGGCATCAGGAATCGAATGGGTGACGTGAAAGAAAGAAACCTTAAAAACATCAACTTGTAAAATAGAATCGCTGTTATACTCGATAATTTTTACTGGCTCTTTAATGCGCATGTCCTCAAGTTTATGTTTGATTAATGCCGCCGCAAGTTTTGGGGCGTAAATAACGGGAATATGGACTGATTGAATAAGAAAAGGAATACCGCCGATATGGTCTTCATGTCCATGCGTGATAAAAAGGGCGCGGATTTTTCCGCGGTTATTTTTTAAATGAGTATAATCAGGAATGACATAGTCAACTCCTGGCATTTCTGAACCCGGAAACATGACTCCCGAATCGATGATAATAATTGAGGTATCGCTTTCTAAAACATACATGTTCTTGCCAACTTCGCCAAGACCACCCAAAGCATAGACAGAAATACCACTAGAAATAGTTTGATTCATACAAAATCTCCTAAAATAATATATTAATTAGCAATTATGAATAAAGTTTTCAAAATTAAGCAAAACTATTATATATAACACTTATTTTTAATTCAACTGATTTCAACTGCATCTTCAATTGTTTGAAAAGGATTGTCCTTATTGATGCGGTCATAGTAAAGAATGCCATCAAGATGATCAATCTCGTGTTGTAAAACAATCGCATCGTATCCCCGAGCAGATATTTCAATATCGCTATTTGTTAAAACATCAAATGCTTTTACTTTTATCTTATTATCGCGCGGGACATAACCTTCGTGTTTTTCATCGACAGAAAGACATCCTTCGCCCGCTAATAAATAGCACTTTTTAATGCTGTTTTCAATAATGCGCGGATTTACAAGTGCGTATTGGACTTCTTTTCCTTCGGCGTCATGATAATAGATAACTGTCATTCGCTTATTAACGCCGACTTGTGGCGCCGCTAAACCGACTCCTTCTCGAATTTTCGGATGTTTGTCGCGAAAAAGGGGATCTTGCGTTTTTTTAAGATAATCAAACATTCTCAAAATCAAGTCGCGATCTTTTTTATTTAAAGGCAATTCGACAGTTTTTGATTTGCTGCGTAGAGAAAGGGAACTATCCTTAACAATCTTAAACATAATCTTTACTTTTAAAGATTGTATCATGATTAAATTCGATTTGCTATTATGATACATATGAATGAGAAATTGCTAGAAAAAATCAGCGACTTCCGTAAGGAACTCGCCAACGATAAACGCGTCTTGACCCTTAATCACTTAGAGGCAAAAATGGAACAAAATGAGGAAGTGATGGCTTTAGCCTACCAAAAAGATATAAAGGAAAATGCCTACAATGATTCCTTGCGTCATTTCGGCCCCCATTCAAAAGAAGCAAAACAAGCTCAAAAAGGTCTCTTTGAAGCTAAAACAAGACTTGATAAGCACCCGCTTGTTCGTCAATACCTACTAGCTTATCACGATGTGCGCATACTATATGAAGAAATAAACAATGAACTTTTCTCGCCATTTAAAGAACATTTTTGCGAGGATAAAAAATGATTAGAATTATTGCTGGAAAGCATCGTTCCCGAATGATAAAAACGCCATCCAGTGAAATTGTTTCGCCAACGAAAAATATGGTTCGTGAAGCTCTTTTTTCGATCCTTGGTCGAAGTATTCAAGACGCTATTGTTCTCGACTTATTTGCTGGCAGTGGAGCACTAGGCATTGAGGCTGTTTCGCGGGGAGCAAGCAAAATTTATTTCTCCGATTGTCATAGCGAACCCATTAGAGTAATTAGCGAAAATATTCGATTATTAAAAGAAGAAGAAAAAACCGAGATTCATCTTTGTAATTATAATGAGATGCTCGATTATCTTGAAAGGAATAAAGTGCAAGTTGACATTGCTTTTGTCGATCCCCCATATGAATCAGAATATTATGAAGCGGCGGCACAGAGGCTACTTGATTCAAACATAACAAAAAAGGGCAGCAAAATCATTTTTGAAAGCCGGCATGAAATCAATTCACTATTCTTAAAACAATTCGACAATCGTCATTATCGTTACGGACAAACTCATATCCTAATTGTCACAAAATAAAAACCGCCATCGGCGGTATTTATATAAATGAGTGTCTAACTATTCTTTTCCTTCAAAATCGCCGGAGTGATCCCAAGAGTCGCGGAGTAATTCGGCTTTTTGAATGTCGGTGTCACCTGGAACACCAAACATCACTTCACTGACACCATCGTAATCTTCACTAAAATCAATTAGCATAATTGTTGGCGTTAGGAAATTTTCTGTATCAACGGCCTCGAGAGTATCAAGATCACTTTCTGAGGAATTGCCGTTTAAGTGGTAGTATGAGTCTTTGCCAATCGCGGCGGCTTCGGTAAAGAAATCACCATTGCGATTTAAAAATTGGACAAATGCTGTTTCGCGAGAAGTGGCTTCATCAGTATCTTCATCGGTGAAAATGGAAACTAGTTTAAAAGGTAAATCATCACTTTTAGGAGCGAGAGTACCATTCCATCTTCTTTCGAGAGCTTCAAAGCCTTTCTTGGCTTCAGCACAAGCGGAACATTCTTCCGAGACAAAGACAAGAAAAAACTTCTCGCCAACGGAATTTTTTGCATCGCCATCTTGAATGTCGGCAATTAATTTGTCGGCTTCGCTTGTCTCTCCACCAGCAAGAGAACGTTGAAACTTTTGATAGTATTTTTCACTTGATTTGGCTTCTTCGGCAAGACCTTCTATCCAACTTGTGATGGAGGGAATTGAGAAGATAACGGCGAAAATTGCACCGACGATCAAGAGGGGTTGAACCCACGCTGTATCTTTAATCCACCGGCCGATTCTGACGAAGAAAGCGCCAATCGCCTTTAATATTTGCATTTACTAGACCTCCTATATCCGAGCATATAGCACGATAATCATAACACTATATAAATATAGAATCAACTTACATTTTTAGAAACAAATTATAGAAAAATATTGAAATAAATGTATATCTTTCTTATCGTTTGCTACAATATTCGAAGGTATAAGGCTGCTATGGCAAAAAAACACACTCTTAAGAGTCGGGTCAACTCGTTCCTACTTGATCATATCTGGCTGAAATATATTGTTGAGTATTCAATCGCTCTTTTCATGTGCGCTGCATCAGCAGCCGTCTTTGCGGTTGGGCTAGTGAGTTTTTTAACACCAACTGGAGTCGACTTATCGTTTGTTTCTGGTGGTGTTTCCGGCATGTCACAAACTATAAGCCTTGCGTCTCTCCTTATTTTCGGAAATCAAATCGAACCTTATCGCGACATCATTTATTCACTCGTTTACGTTGTCATTAATATTCCGATTATCATACTTGCCTTTCGCAAAATTGGTATTCGTTTTGCTATTTTGACTTTAATCAATGTTGCCTTAGTCTCTTTATTTGCTAGCACATTCCGTTTCATCCCCTTTCTCAATGATCTAGGTGAGTTTGTTAATGAACACGGAGGAATGCTCAGTCGCGCTTTATTTGCCGGCATTTGCACGGGCTTAAGTAGCGCGATTGCTTTTAAATACGAGCTATCGGCAGGGGGAGCTGATGTTATCGCCTATTATGTTTCGTTAAAAAAATCGACGCAGACAGGTAAATATACAATGTTTATTAATACTGTCATTATTGTGATTTATGGTTTCTTGATGGCAATTTCGCCAAGTCTTATCAGCGCGGAAAATGATGCCTGGATTATGGCTGCCGCCGGTGTGTTATTTTCTATTGTTTATCTTTTTACTACAATGCTTATCATTGATTTTATCAATGTACGCAACAAGAAAGTCCAAATTCAAGTCGTGACGAAGAAAGAAAACTTGCATACCTTACTTCTTGCAAATGTGCCCCATGGTGCGACGATAATAAAGGGGACAGGAGCTTTTTCTGGCGAACCTCGCTTTATCATCAATATGGTCGTCTCCAGCTTTGAAACCAAAAAAGTAGTAAGTCTAATTCGTGAAATAGATCCCGAGAGTTTTATTAACGTGAGTAATCTTCAGCAGGTTTATGGTCGGTTTTATATTAGACCAGTTAAGTAAATTATTATAAATAATAGCAAAATAAAAACGGCATATGCCGTTATTTTTTCTGGCGGAGGAAAAGGGATTTGAACCCTTGCAAGACTTGCATCTTCTATCGGTTTTCGAAACCGACCCCTTCAGCCGCTTGGGTATTCCTCCAGACGAGTAATAATTATATCATGTTTATTGATTGTTTCCATATTAGAAAACGACTTTTTAGTTGGTGTCAATAAACAAAAACAATCATAGATTGAAGCAAAGTATTTTTACTAACTCACATTGTATCATGCCTATATTCGTGTATAATGGTATGCGAGGTAAATTAATGCCTATTTTTGATTTTACGGATATTCCCAGTCTTATTCTTCTTATAGTTTTTGGCGCCCTTCTTTTGGCTTTGCTTATTATCATAATTTCTTTTTTTATTAGTCGTTACAGTGATAAAAAGTATCGGAAAGACATCAAAGACCAAGCGAATACAGTTCGTGTTTATATCATAGATATAAAAAACAATACAGTTCGTTTTTTTAATCGCTCCAATATTCGCGAACAAAGAACGATCTCGGTTACTGATTTTTACAATCAGTTTCCCAATTTTGAACGTGAAAAACTAATTGAATGGATTGGTTCTTTAATTGATTCGAGTAAGTCGACACCCGACTATTTTGAAATCGATGTTATCATGAGTAAAAACAAACGAGCTTACTTTTCGATGTTACAAGTTCAAGAAGTCGACAAGGAAAAACAAATAATTCATCTTGAAAGTTATCTATTAAGATATTTGCCCCCTAAAGCTAGCGAAGGCAAGATTGTCAGCGCAAGTTCAATTGAAGAAATATCACGGATTCTTCTTGATAATTCACCATTTCGCGGTGTCTCTGTCGCTTTAAATTTTTATTATCGCCGTTCAACTTCGCAAAACAAAAACGGATCCTTTGATCGTTTGATTTTTTCGCAAGTAAAAGAAATCCTATCTCCCTATATAACGCAAAACCGTTATTTTATCGAGCCTTCGCAACATGAAATTGTTGTCTTTGATACACGATTAACTTCGCACTCAAGTATTATGCTTTTTGTTCATTCAATTATTAATGATATTAATCGTTTTTTAAGTTTAAACAGTTTGATTGAACAAGTCGGTATTGCCGTTGGTATCGTCGAACATAAATTTTTCCCTAACGAAGCCGAAAAACTTCTTCGTCAGTCACTAGTCGTGGCTTCTTATGGCCAAGAAGATAATGAGTTGATTACATGGTACGAACAAGGCATGAGAGGCGATGACGCCATTGATCAGTCCAATCGAACCGAAGTCGAAAACATTATTCGCAATAAGAAATTAAAATTTCTTTTTCGCCCAATCTTAGATGCTGACAAGATGAAGATTTTAGGTTATCAGTCATTCGTTCATCCCTTTGACACCTTTTTTGATTCGATTAGCGAATTGAAAGAATATGCGACGCGGACTGAAGATGACAAAGAATTATTTGGTACGATTTCCCGCAATGTCATCTCCCACTTCATTAATGAAAAGACCGGTGAATATCTGCGTCTTTTCTTTGATGTTTTATGGCAAGAAAAACCATATATTCTCAAAACCTTCGGTCATATTAATCGCATTAAAGAAACCCATCTTGTTCTTGTTTTCTCGGAAAAAGATATGAACATTCAAACTGACGACGATGAAGTCATGATCAGTGAACTAAGAACTTATAAAGTTAAAGGATATGAAATCGCCTTGAAGTTGGCGGATAAAGACCTTCTTCTAAATTCAACCGTCTACGATATGTTTGATTTCTTTATTCTTGATGAAACGATGACGCATGATATAAATACGAATAGTAGAAGGCGCTTACAAATGCGCTCACTAGTTGAAAAATTGCTAAAATACAACAAACCGATTATCGCGACCGACTTACAAAACTGGAATGCGATTGAACTTATTGTTAAATCAGGTATTCGGTTTGTGGCCAGTGATACGTTATCGGCAAGCGATGAGATGATTTTGCCGATTTCGCAAAAAAATCTCAATAAGATTAAAGCCATGGCTTCATAAGGAGAACAACAACATGGAAACAAATAAAAACGAAGCGATTACAAGTCGCGATGTCGATTTTGCAAAGTGGTATACCGATGTATGTCGCAAAGCCGAACTGATGGACTACTCATCGGTCAAGGGTTTCATTATTTATCGACCATACGGATATGCAATCTGGGAAGAAATACAAAAGTATCTCGACCATCGTTTCAAAGGAATTGGCGTTCAAAATGTTTATATGCCTTTAGTTATTCCTGAATCGCTATTTAATAAGGAAAAGGAACACGTCGAAGGTTTCGCTCCGGAGACATTAATCGCCACAGTTGGTGGCAAAAGCAAAATAGATGACCCATTAATAATTCGTCCGACGAGTGAAGTTTTGTTTTGCGAACACTACGCAAAGATAATTTCTTCTCATCGCGACTTGCCTAAGATGTATAACCAATGGTGCAGTGTTGTTCGTTGGGAAAAAACGACTCGTCCCTTTCTTAGAGGGAGCGAATTTTTGTGGCAAGAAGGGCATACCGTTTTTGCCAGCGAAGATGAAGCACGTAATAACGCCTTGGAGATTCTCGACATCTATAGCGATTTAGGACGTGATGTTTTAGCTATTCCTTTTGTCAAAGGATTAAAAACAGATAAAGAACGCTTTGCCGGGGCGAGAGAAACTTATTCGATTGAAGCCTTGATGCATGATGGCAAAGCATTGCAAAGTGGGACAACTCACTATTTTGGGACTGGTTTTGCCGAAGCCTTTGGCATCACTTTTCAAGGCAAGGACAATGTCTTAAGAAATCCTCATCAAGCGAGTTGGGGCGTTTCGACTCGTCTTATTGGATCGATTATCATGGTTCATGGTGACGATAATGGTCTTGTTTTGCCTCCTTATGCCGCGCCTATTCAAATTGTTATTATTCCTATTCAACAAAATAAAGATGGCATTTTAACTAAGGCCGAAGAAATAAAAGCACGCCTTGAAAAGGCTGGTTATCGCGTGGTACTCGATAAAAGCGATCGCACGCCAGGTTGGAAGTATGCTGAATACGAGATGAAGGGCGTTCCATTACGTTTGGAAATTGGCCCGCGTGACTTAGAAAAGGGTAACGTCGTCATCGCAAGACGTGTTGACAATAAAAAAGAGTATGTTGTCGATCAGCAAATCGAAGTTGAAGTCGAACGCCTTTTAAAAGAAACTCACCAAGTGATGTATCGGAAGGCCAAAGATTTCTTAGACAACCATATTGTCCCTGTTTGTTCAATAGAAGAACTTAAAAAGGTCGTTGATCAAGGTGGCTATGCAAAGATGATGTGGTGCGGTCATCGTGAATGCGAAGATAAAATCAAAGAATTAACAACGGCTACGGCTCGTTGTATGCCGCATGGTGATCAAAAACATTTCGATGATAAATGCGCGGTTTGTGGTCAAGAAGCGACAAAAGTCGTCTACTTCGCAAAAGCCTATTAATTTATTTGATGTTAGTAGCGCCGTTATGGTATATTTAATGGCGTTCGTGGAGTAATACCCAAGTGGTGAAGGGGCTTCCCTGCTAAGGAAGTAGATCGGGCAACTGGTGCGAGGGTTCGACTCCCTCTTACTCCGCCATCTAAATGAAAATCTCATGCGCAAAGCGTGAGGTTTTTTCTTAGTGATCTATGTGTTTATAGATAAATAAACCACTAACCACGATTCATTTTTAATGACTTTAATTATCATTAAGCCGTATACTAAATTATGCTATAATCCATATTATGATCGACTTAAAATCAGCAATCATTTCCGCAGAAGACGGCCCAAAAGAACCAATCAATATTGTTCTTGATAAAGGGATAAATCACCTTGATCATACAAAGGAGTTT
>LSQX01274913.1_pt1 | contig 11807 bp, 14 predicted proteins | sample 654561 | NCBI WGS metagenome assembly LSQX01 (sample SAMN04489861, study PRJNA283612) | anaerobic digester metagenome | isolation source: 4 biogas reactors fed with cattle manure at either 37C or 55C with and... | place: Denmark: Kongens Lyngby | collected 2014 | reverse complement strand
CCCAGCACCAGCTCGTCGCCATGGCCCATCTCGGCGATGGTCTTTAAGAGATCAGGAGAGAGCAGCGGGGAGATACCTTTCAGCATGGGTGTTTCCTTCTTTCATAACAATATACAACCGGCATGAGTTCACAGTGTTTCGGGGTCAATAATGCCCGCGATCGTCAGATCGCTTGGGGGCGGATCTTTCAGATCCAGCATTAAGGCAGCCTCCTTGCGGCCGATCATGTACACCATGTCGCCCCGGCCGGCCTGGCGCGTCGCGTCCGCCGCGATCACAAGCCCCTTTTCCTGCCCGTTGACGATCTGGCGTACCACCATCAGCTTGAGTCCATCCAGACTGCCGGTCTTCACTGTACACACCACCGTGCCCTCTACCCTGCCGATATTCAAGGCTGCCTCCTAATGGACATAAGTCGTTTTTCCGCGGTAGGTGTATTGATCCACCACACCGCAGATGGTCACAGAGGCAATGAGTTTTTTGTCACCCATGATCATCTGGGCCGAGCCGCCGTCATTGTTGATGAGCACCGTGTCCCCCACGCCTGCGTTGGCGGCATCCAGGGCCACCACCTCCTCGCCCGCAAATTCGCCCTGCAAATCAATGGGGCGAACTTTCAGGAGCTTGAAGCCGCGGTAATCCTCAAACTTTGTGGTGGACACCACTGTGCCTGTTACCTTTCCGATCTTCATGTGAACCTCATTTCCCCCAGGCGCCCTTGTCATACACTCGTTGGCCGCCAATATCCACATAGTCCACGATGCCTATGATGGCGCTGTCAACAGGTTTTGAGGTGGTGAGATCCGTTTGGCGGGAGGAGCTGCCGCCCGCCCACATGATGATCTCCCCTTCCCCCGCCCCTACAGTATCCACAGTGATAAAGGGAGATCCCTTCTCCTGCATGCTATCCATATCGATAGGCACAGCCACCAGAAGCTTGAGGCCGACCAGGCGGTCGGATTTCCGGGTGCTGACGACGCTGCCGATCACTCGTGCCAGTTGCATGAAAAAACCTCCTCCGCCTTGTCATAAACACGGCTGCCATACATGTCGATGCTGTCAATAATACCATAAATGCTGTAATCCGAGGCAATATCACTGGTGGTATCCGTCTGGCGGGAAGAGCTGCCGTACGCGCAGAAAACAATATCCCCCACGCCCGCGCCCACATCATCGACACAGACCACATAATCATCAAGCAATTGCTGCGTGCGCAGCTCAATGGGCTGCACGATCAGCAGCTTGCAGCCGCGCAGCGTATCCACCTTGTTGGTGCTGACCACCATGCCCATCACACGTCCCGCGAGCATATCAGCGCTCCTTTGGAGCCAGGCTATGGGTGCTGGCGCGCTGGATCAGATTGCCGGCGATCCGGACATGTACAGTGGGCCAATCGGGATGGAGCACCCGCCTCTGAAGCATCTCAACAGCCAGTGTGCCCAGCGTGGAACGGGAGATGCGCACCGTGCTGAGCGCCGGCGTTGTCACCGCGCTGTAAGGGATGTCATCCACCCCGATGATGGACAGGTCGCGCGGTATGTTGTACCCCGCTTCCTGAATGGCTTTGGCAGCGCCGATGGCGATGGAATCATTATCAGCCACCACCGCGCCCTGCGGCTTGAACTGGCCGGACTCGATCAGCTTTTTCATATCCCGGTAGGCACCGTTGAGGGTTGTGGCCAGCTGTGTGGGCTCCGGCACCGGCAGGCCAAGTTCGTTCATGATCAGCAGGTATCCCGCGTATCGCTCATCCAGGTTGTTGATCTGACGGCTGCTTTTGAAGTAGCCGATCTGCCGGTGCCCCAGCTCATGCAGGTGCAGCACCGCGGTACGAACGATATCTTCGTTGTCCATCACCACGCTGTCCCACTTCTCAAACCGCATGCTGTTGTCAAGCACCACCAAGGGCACCCTCAGCCGGTCCAGCACCCAGTAATCCTCCCTGGACAGCTCGGTACCGACCATGATGACACCATCAGGCGGGTTCTGCTGGATATCAGCGACACAGGCATCCGCATGCTGCGCGTCGCAGTTGCGCGTATTGAGCTGAAAGTCAAGCCTCCGGCATTCAAGCTCTATCTGGTCGATGATGGAGGCAATAAAGCCCTGGTTTTCTTCCAGCGCCATACCATGCGCGCGGTACTTGATGATGACCAGGCGAAAACGGCTCTGCTGGCGGCGGACAGGGCTGGGTCTGTATCCGCGGCTGTCCAGCACCTCCTGGACCCGGCGCCTGGTCTGTTCGCTGACACCTTTTTTGTTGTTGAGTACAAGGGAAACAGTGGCCGGGGATACCCCTGCCTGGCTGGCAATCTCACGCACTGTAATTCGCATCATCTTTAACCGCCCGCCGCTTGATCAGCCCACGCGCGCACCAGCAGCGCGGCCACAGCAGCGCCCGGATCCAGATACGCGCGGGAAGCGTCGCCCCGGATCGCCATGCGGCCATGTTTTGCCAGCATGCCAAGCGTGCCTTCATATCCCTGGCGCGCGGCCAGTGCGGCTGCCTCTGCCAGCACAATAGTGTCCTGTTCGATGCGCAGCCCATCTTCGATAGCGTCAAGCGCCGGCTTCAAACCATCCAGAAAGGTCTTGTCTCCGGGCTCTGCCTTGCCGAGCGCACGAACACCTTCGTAGAAGCTTTGGAAAAAGTCAGCCTGACCGCGAAGGTCCAGTGTCTCCCGGCCGCGCAATGCCTTGCCAGCACTCATCAGGCCTGAAGCCATCAGGGTGCCCATGGTGGAGGGAACAGCTGAACCCATCGCCTTGCCCGCCAGATACGAGAGCTTGCCGATGTCCCGTTCATCGCTGGCGTTAGCTGCCTGCGCGGCCGCGGCAAAGCCGGCGCTCATGGTAAGCCCCAGATCGCTGTCTCCGCACAATCCATCCAGCCGGATCAGCTCCTCTTTGTTGTCCTCCATCACCTGCGCCCACCGGGACAGCAGGGCGGCAAAGCCTATCGCGTCCATCATGTACTCCTATTTCTGATACTGCTTGAAGAAAGGGGTATCCGCCGCGGCATCCAAATATTCCTTCAGCTCGTCATCCACCTTCATCAAGGAGATGGATGCCCCGGCCATTTCCATGGAGGTGGCATACTCGCCCACATAGCTGCGGTACAGGTTGATCCCCTTCTCTTTGAGGATATAGGCCAGGCGCCTGTGCATCACATACAGCTCTTCCAGCGGTGTGCCGCCCAGGCCGTTGACCAGAACGGCCGCGTCGTCACCCTGCCGGAAAGGCAGGTCTTTCAGCACAGCCTCGGCCATCTCATCCACGATCTCGTCCGCGCTTAAAAGCTTGCCGCGGCGAATGCCGGGCTCGCCATGGATCCCCATGCCGACTTCCATTTCATCGCCGGCAATCTCAAAGCTCGGCCGGCCCACCTTGGGCACGGTGCAGCTGCTCAGGGCAACGCCCAGCGTACGCACATTGGCGCAGGCTTTCTCGGCAACGCGCTTTACATCATCCAGCGACAGGCCTGCGAGAGCCGCGGCGCCGGCGCACTTATATACGAAGAATATTCCCGCGACGCCCCTGCGGCGGTTTGGTTCGCCCGGCAGGGCGGCAGGAGAGGCAACATCTTCCCCGGCAACAACGCTTTTGACACGGATATCGTACTCAAAGTCAGCCATCTGGGCTGCCATGTCGAAGTTGAATATATCTCCGTTATAGTTTCCATAGATATACAGCACGCCGGCCCCCTGGTCGATCGCCCGGGTAACAGCCAGCATCTGTTCGGCGCTGGGAGATTGGAACACATCGCCGATCGCGCATCCATCCAGCATCCCCTCGCCCACATAGCCAAGAAACAGCGGAAGATGGCCGGAGCCGCCGCCCGTCGCGATGCCTACCTTGCCCGCGTGCCTGCGCGCGTTGACCAGGCAGTGCGGGTCATCCCCGGCACAGGCAAGCTCCCCGGGATGGGCTTCATAGATCCCTTCGAGCATTTCGGTGATGAAACGCTCAGGACTGTTGATAATCTTTTTCATGGCCTTACCCGATGGTGGGCAAAATACCCTCTACATCTTCATGCGGCCTGGGGATGACATGCACGCTCACCAGCTCGCCTACACGCTGGGCCGCGGCTCCGCCCGCGTCCACTGCCGCCTTGACGGCGCCTACATCGCCGCGAACCATCACGGTCACCAGACCGCCGCCTACCAGCACCTTGCCGATCAGGCGGACGTTGGCCGCTTTCACCATCGCGTCGGCCGCCTCAATGGAGCCAACCAAGCCCTTTGTTTCCACCATGCCCAATGCCTGCTTTTCCATGACCCTATTCCTCGCTTTCTACATCCGGGTAGCGTGTGTTTTATACTTTCGCCGTGGATTCGCCTGCCTCGGGCTGTCCGGGCAGGATGCTCTCCACATCGTTATGCGGCCTGGGGATGACATGAACGCTGATCAGTTCACCCACGCGCTTGGCCGCGGACGCGCCCGCGTCCACCGCCGCCTTGACGGCACCCACATCGCCGCGCACCATCACCGTGACCAGGCCGCCGCCCACCAGCACCTTGCCGATCAAACGCACGTTGGCAGCCTTTACCATGGCGTCCGCCGCTTCGATCGAGCCTACCAGTCCCTTGGTTTCCACCATGCCCAGTGCTTCTAACATGTCTTTCTTCTCCTTTTTGATCAGATGACCCTAGATAAATAAACTGCTTCTTACATCAGCGCCCGGACCATGTCGGGGTGGGGCGAGGGGATGACGACATTGGAAACTACCAGCCCCTCTGTGTTTTCGGCGTGTATCCCCGCGTCGATGGCCGCGCGTACCGCGGCAACTTCCCCCGTGATGATGACAAATGATTTGCCGCCAAGCCCGCGGCCAAGACGCACTTCGATGATCTCAACATTGGCCGCCTTCACCGCGGCGTCAGCCACCTGGATGGCGCATGCCAGAGAAAAGGTCTCCACCACGCCCACAGCCTGCACATACCCGATATCACAGGCACCCTGCATGGCCCGGATGACCCGCTCATCCACATTGGGGATCACCAGCTGATCGACCAGACCGTGCGCGGCGCTTTGCGCGCCCGAGCTGACAGAGGAGCGGACCGCCGCCACCTCACCCGAGACCACAACGATATACTTGCCCGCGCAGACTGTCTGCGCCGATACCAGGCTGACAGCAGCGGCTTTCATCATCTGATCGCCCGCCAGAATACCCAGCGGGATGCTGAGGGTTTCCACGACACCAATTGCGTACATCTTCTCTTATCCTTCCTCAGCGATTGATGCGGATGGCGCTGCCGGTCACCGCGTCCACCGTACCGTCGATGCTGGCATGGACATTGGCTCCCAGCGTACCCGGCGCAATGCCGGCAATCACTTGACCCTTTTGTACACGGTCTCCCGCGCGCACCACCGGCTGCGCCGGAGCGCCCGCATGCTGCTTGAGCGGCAGGGTGACGCTCTGGGGCGTCAGCGCCTGCGGGTTGAACAGCGCGGGGCGGTTGTAGGGGCTCAGCCCCATTCTGGCAATCAGCCGGGAGATCGGGATGCGCTTAGTATCCAGCGACTGGTCCAATGTGATCTCCTGCTCAGTCACCGGGCGCACGCCCGCGCGCAGCAGTTCAGTCTTGATATTGGTCATCACTGTGCCCGGCGTCAAGCCGAAGTTGCAGGCATAGTGCGTGCACAGGTTGCAGCTGCAGCAGGCCAGCACGCTGTTGACATCGCCAAGCAGCCTGCTCTCCCCGTTGGCGATGGCACGCATTGCCTTATGAGGCTCAACATGAAGGCCCAGGGCGTTGCGCGGGCACATGATGGTGCACATGTTGCATTGACAGCATACCGCCATGGCGATCTTGACCTGCCGCTCCACTGTCATGGTAATTTGCGCGATCAGGTGATGATCTATGGGCAAGACCACCAGACCCCCGGTGGTCTTGCTGACAGGCGTATCCCAATCCTTCCGCACGATGCCCATCAGCGGGCCGCCTTCGATGACAGCATGGCTGCTCTCATCGCCCTTGAACCCGGTGGCGGCAATGACCTCGCGCATGGAGGTACCGACAGGCACTTGCAAGGTGGCCGGCTGCGGCACATCGCCGCACACAGTGACGAGTTTATCGGTTACGGCCTTGCCCTCCAGGGCACCGGCAATGTTCACCAGGGTACCCACGTTGCATACTACACAGCCATAATCGGCAGGCAGTTTTGCGCTGCGTACCACTTCGCCCGTCACGTCATGGATGAGTGACTTCTCATCGCCTGCCGGATAGTAGCTGTCCATGAGGAAAAGAGAAAGCCCATTTTTGCCTTCAATAGCCTTCTCAAGCGCCTCAACCGCCTCGTGGTAGTGCTTTTTCGTGGCAATCACGCCGCGGGTCGCGCCTACAGCCTGCATGGCCGCTTCAAGCCCTATGATGACGCGGTCGGCTTGATGGTGCATGATGGTCTGATCGACATGCAGCAGCGGCTCGCACTCAGCACCATTGGCGATGACCAGATCCGCCTTGGCCGCCAGCTTTACATGCGTGGGAAACCCCGCGCCGCCGGCGCCTACCACGCCCGCTTCGCGCACCAGGCCGGCAATGCCGGGCCCGTCTGACACGGCTTTCATCTTATCCATCAGCATATGCGGAAATCTCCATGCAGCACACAGCGCCGGGAACGCGTGAAAGACCTGGCGCTGGTAACGCCCTCTCCGGTGGGGGTCGCGATGGTCATGGTGGTAAAGCCTTCGCCGCCAAAGCCCAGCCCCGCGTAACACGGCGCGTTTTTGACAAAAATGGTCGTGTTCATCCGCTTGGCTGCCCGAGACATGTTATGCACGTTGGTGGAATGGATCATGGCCGAATGAGAACAGCCCTGTTCGGCCCGGAACGCTTCCTCGATGGCCGCGTCAATGTCACGCACACGGACAACAGGCAGTACAGGCATCAGCATCTCCGTGAGCACAAAGGGGTGATTTGCGTCCACCTCGGCGATCACCAAACGCGGGTTACCCTGGAAGACCACGCCGGCATCGCGCAGGATATCCGCGGCATTCCTGCCCACATACTTGCGGTTGGCCGCGTGCCTGCCATCCTGCGGCTTCAGCGTCAGGGCGGCGACGCGTTCAATGTCCTGCCCGTAGATACGCAAAGCGCCGTTTTTGGCCATCTCCTCCATCAGCCGGTCAGCGATGGCGCTGACGGCGAAGACCTCTTTTTCACAGATGCAAAGAACATTATTGTCAAAACTGGCGCCATCCACGATATCACGGGCCGCGGCGGGAATGTCAGCCGTCTCATCGACGATCACAGGCGGGTTGCCGGGTCCGGCGGCAATGACCTTCTTGCCGGTCTTCATGGCGATCTGCACCACAGCTTCGCCTCCGGTGATACTCAGCAGGCGAATGTCCGGATGCAGCATGATGGCCTGACCGCTTTCAGGCGTAGGCTCGCGCACGGTGGTGATCAGGGAAGCCGGGCCGCCTGCGGCGGCGATCGCCTCATTGAGCAGACGCATGGTCTCCTGCGAGCAGCGCTTGGCGCCGGGATGGGGATTGAACACCACGGCATTGCCGGCGGCGATCATGCTGATGGAATTGTTGATCACGGTGGATGTAGGGTTGGTGGATGGGGTGATGGATCCTATCACGCCGAATGGTGCCCTCTCCTCCAGCATCATCCCCTGATCGCCCGTGTGCGCGGCAGTGACCAGGTCCTCAATGCCAGGTGTACGTCGGGCAACCAGCAGATTTTTCTCCACCTTGTGCTTCACGTGCCCATAGCCCGTCTCCTCATGAGCCATTCGCGCCAAATGCTCGGCGTTCTCCACGGCAGTTTTGCGCATGGCGCTGATCAGTTCACCGCGCTTTTCGAGTGTAAGGGCAGCCAGCTGTGCCTGCGCTGCCTTGGCGGCCCGCACAGCCTGATCAGCCGTGTCCCAAAGCCAGCCATTCTCCGCGGGCTTGGCCGCCGCCCGGCCGTCTGCCGGATCGTCCATCCTGGGTCGGATGCCTGACAGCTTACGGACTATCTCATCGGTCAATTGTCTGATTTCCTGTTCGCTCAGCGCCATGATGTTGCCTTTCCGGCCGGGGATGGCCGCTTATTGTTCAATCAGGTCTGTGTTCTGTTTTCTTCCTTCTTGCGGAAGATCTCGCGCAGGCTCTGGTCATAGGGAGCCCGGGCAATACCGAACTCGGTGATAATGCCGGTGATCAAGCCGTTTTCCGCGACATCAAAGGCCGGATTGTATACCTTGACGCCTTCAGGGGCCATGCGCTGCTTGTACCACATCTCTGTGACTTCAAGGGCGGGACGCTCCTCAATAGGGATGTCATCCCCATGGGCAATAGACATGTCGATGGTTGAGGTAGGCGCGCACACATAAAACGGGATACCGTAGTGTTTGGCCAAAATGGCCACACCCGAGGTACCGATCTTATTGCAGGCGTCACCGTTGGCCGCCACGCGGTCACAGCCCACGAAGATGGCCTGCACCCAGCCGTTTTTCATCACCTGGGAGGCCATGTTATCGCAGATCACAGTGGTATCCACCCCATGGGAGTGCAGTTCAAAAGCTGAAAGCCGTGCCCCCTGAAGCAGCGGACGGGTTTCGTCCGTATACACCTTAAAATGCATGCCCCGCTCCACACCGAGGTGGATGGGGGCGAGGGCCGTGCCATATTTAGTGGTGGCCAGCTGGCCCGCGTTGCAGTGGGTGAGGATGCCGTCGCCATCCTTGATCAGCGTCAGGCCATACTCGCCAATAGAACGGCACACGCGGATATCCTCTTCACGGATAGCCACTGCCTCATCGTGCAGCAGGCGCTTGATGTCAGCTACCGGCAGCTGCCTGCTGTTCAGAACCACTCGCTCCATGCGGTCCAGCGCCCAGAACAGATTGACCGCCGTAGGCCGGGAGGACGCCAGGTAATCCTTGGCTTGCTTGAACTGCTCATAGAAAGCGTCATAATCTTCGGCCTGGATGCCCTTGGCGGCCAGGTAAATGCCGATGGCTGCCGCTACGCCGATGGCCGGAGCGCCGCGCACCTTCAGCAGATAGATAGCATCCCATATGTCCTTCTGGTCGGTGAGGGACAGGATATGCACCTCGCCGGGCAGCCTGGTCTGGTCAATAATGACCAGCGCGCCGCGCGCGTCATCCAGGGCTACGGTATCCACATTCATGATATTGTCTTGTTTCATATCGGTGCTCATGGCTTCCTCCTTATCCCGCCGCTTTGGCCGCGCGCATCATGGCGCTGACATAGTCGCTGCCCTGCTTGAACTGTTTGCGGTTCATGATGCAGTCCTTTGCGCACAGGATATTCAGGCGCTCGGCATAAGCGCGCTTGACAGGGTCGGCGATGGTGGTGACGTCCTTCACCTGAGCCATGCCGACTGTCCGGCGGTTCAGCTCGGTGCCGGCAAAGGCCGCGGTGTCTGAGAGAACGCTGTCCAGATACTGTTCTTTGAAGCCTTCCACCCTGGCCATGGGATCGGCGGCAAGCTCATCAAACGCCATGAGGAACTTCTGCTTGAACAGGTCGATCACTTCCGCAATGGTTTTGAGCACCCAGTCACAGAAAGCATGGTTGCCGGCGGCCTGACCATTATCCCATGCAAAGATGAGATTGGCAATCACATTGCCGACATCGTAACCTATGGGGCCATAGAAAGCAAACTCCGGGTCGAACACCCGGGTGCTATCCTCCCTGACGAAGATGGAACCCGTGTGCAAATCGCCGTGCAGCAGCGCCTGGGCATTGTTCATGAAGTCAAACTTGATCTTAGCCACTTCGAGGTGCAGCTGTTTATCGTCATACAGCTCACGCTGCACGAACGCGCGGTTGGGTTCAAACACCAGGTTGCGGCCGTTGCGGTCATTATAGGGCTCGGTCAGCACCAGATCCTCAGTGATCTCGCACAGTTCAGGATTGATGAAACTCTTGACCAGGGCCTTTTTTGCCTTGTGCTCCATGACCACATCGGTGCTCTTCAGCAGCGTGTTGACCATGTATGTGGTGATGTCCTCCGCGAAGCGGGGAAAGGTCTTGTGCTTCATCAGCGCGTAGCGCATCAGCTCGTGGTCGGATAGATCTTCCATGATGCAGGCGCTCATCACCGTGTCGTACATGTAGATTTCAGGAACAAGGCCGGGGGCGTAGAGGTTTTGCAGCTGCAGAATCTCCGACTCAATGCGGTTGCGGTCCACTGACACCTTCATCTCAGCCGAAATGCGCAGCGCCTCGCCCGCATGCTTAACGATGACCGAATGCCCCTTGTCGTCCCACACCCGGAACACATAGTTCAGGTTGCCGTCGCCGATTTCCTTGGCCTGCATGGCATCGCGGTTCCAGGCGATATCCGGGGTCTTTTCCAGCGTGTACTCGATCACATCCCCAATGCCCATCAAAAAATACCGGTCAAAACCCGACATATCTGTATGCCTCCTGTGCGATTAATCCTTTAGTTGTTTTCTTTCTTGCTCGCGTAGGCCGCGATCAGGGCCAGAGCCAGCACGCCGCCCTTGACGGCAGGCAGCACATAGTAGGACACGGCCAGGATCGTCAGCCCGTTTTCAAGCGTCGAAACCAGCATAGCGCCTACCAGCGTACCCAGCGCGTTTGGCTTTTCCGCGCCGCCGACTGAGCGGCCGACAAAGACCGCGGCCAAAGATTGCATGAGATAGCCGTCTGAGTTCATCACCTGGGCGGAACTGCCGCGTGAAGCAACCAGGATGCCGCCGATGGCGATAAACACAGCCGTGATCATGCCGGCTAAATAGCGATAGTTCTTGACGTTGATGCCCGACAGCCGGGCGGCCTGCTTATTGCCGCCCATGGCATACATATACCGGCCGTGTTTTGTGTGCTCAAGGAAAACATAGGCAGCCAGTACGCACAGCAGCATGATGATGATGATCCAGGGCGCGCGGCCGATGGCGGAAAAGCTTTCCGACAGGGCTGTCCGAGCCGGCGCGCTGCCGTTGGGCAGGCGCATGCCGGTAGATACAGCGCCGCCGCCGATATACCACTGCCCCAGCCCCTGGTGGACAAACATCAGGGAGGCGGTCGCCAGCATATCCGGTATCTTGCACACCAGGATGAGGAACATCGTCAGCTGGTACATGATCATGGTGACCAGAATGGATACAGCAATCGCCATGGCCAGCGGCATGCCGTACCACAGGTACATGCTGACAAACACATAGGCCGAGCAGCTGGCCAGCGTGCACATCGACATATCAAAGCCGTCCGTCGACATGGTCATCGTTGCCGCGATGCCAAACACGGTGGTGATGGACATCGCGCGCAGGATATTGATCATGTTGTTTGAGGACATGAAACTGCTTCCCTTGATTGCCGTGAAGATGGCAAAACACAGCCCCAAAGTGATCACGGCCGCCAGTTCCTCCCCGGTGAAGGGGTCCTTCACGGAGGCAAAATAGGGATGAGCGCGCCGCAGATCGCTCTCCTTCAGCCCTTTGACCGGCATAAAGGGCAGGCCGTAAGCCGAAGCGCGCAAAGCGGAAATAACGGTGTAGCAGGCATGCTCGTTGGATTTCACCAGCCCCTGCTGCACGCCTTTGCGGTAGTGCGGGCAAAGGCCAAAGCGGTTCTCGTAGCTGATGAAGCCGGCGTCAACGCTGGCAGCAGCATTCGCCAGGCACAGCAGATCCACATCCATGGCGCCTGCTGTCTTCACCAGGCGCAGGCCGCGCTTGCGCTGCCTGGCCAGCTCATACACCGCCGCCATCGGCGCGCGGTTGAGCGTGTTGCCGCCCAGGGCTATCATGGCGCCATCGGGGATGGCCGATACCGCCTCGCTCAGGCTTATCAGCTTGCTCATTTGGCGGCGTTG
>LSQX01190210.1_pt1 | contig 11807 bp, 17 predicted proteins | sample 654561 | NCBI WGS metagenome assembly LSQX01 (sample SAMN04489861, study PRJNA283612) | anaerobic digester metagenome | isolation source: 4 biogas reactors fed with cattle manure at either 37C or 55C with and... | place: Denmark: Kongens Lyngby | collected 2014 | reverse complement strand
TAAAATGGCGCAGTCACGCCGACTTTCAATGCATGATTAAATTCGTCATAGGAACAGGAATCAAGACCTTTCATGATCGGCAAAGCATTATTGATCAGAAAATCGACTTTGCCATATTCAGCAATGACGGACCGGGCAAAATGAACCAGTGTTTCTTCATCAGAGATGTCACCTGTGAAGTAGTCATTGGCCTTTTTGTCGATGATGCAAACAGTCGCTCCATTATTTTTGAATTCATCGGCAATGGCTCTCCCGATACCACTGGCACCACCGGTTACAACTGCAATCTTGTTATGATACATATTTTCGCTCCCTTAGCTTGACGTTGCCACTCCCTTAGAATGTATCCTTTATTTATGACCTGCCAGACGAAAATAAGTCATGTTGTCCTGCTTTTCTCTTTATGTAAATGCTTGAAGTGATACATCTGCTCATCCGCTTCCTTCAGCATATCGGGCAAATTCAGCGCATTTTCTCCTGAATACATACTAATGCCATATGCAATGGTTGGCAGCTTGCAGTCACTGAGTCGTGCTTGTGCAAGTGTCGTCGTCATGGAACGAAGTTGTTTCGCCAGTTTTTTGCGATCAGTGCCCCGGCAGACAACATAGAACTCATCGCCTCCAACACGATAGCAGCTGCAGGAATCATCAAATGAGTCTCTGATAATCTCGGCAACTTTTTTCAGGGCGAGGTCACCATAATCATGACCAAATGTATCATTGATCGGCTTGAAATCATTGATATCCATGGCGACTATTGAAAAAGCCATCTGCTTTTTTAGATGTTTAGCCGTCTTCTGAAAAGCCATGCGATTGTACAGTCCTGTCAAACCATCAAAACTGCTGTCGAATTCTGTAAGGATTATATAGTACAAAAACAATGACAGCGTCACAGTATGCCATGATGAATAGACTGCCGGCAAAAGAAGCTGAATGAAGGTTCCAGTCATGACAAATACCAGGAGGATGATAATTTTCCCCTTGATTGGATACAGAAATTTGCTGCTAACACGCAGGGTAATAAGAACAAGAACCAATAGATTTAATGTGTAAACAATGACAAAAATGATAAAGAACCGACCTCTTTCATAATGATTGTTATCATCTACAATAAAGATCAACCCGAGCAGAGGTGATAACGCAACCATAATGGCATTAAGCGCGGAGGGTAACAAGATGATGAGATTTTTCTTCAGCATCTGGATATCATAGATTGCAATCAGGGCGATCGGGATCAGCGGAGTGATCGAGAATCCCACGATGTTACAGGCAATGTGAAAAAATCGCCAGGACACGTCTCCTCCAAGAGACAGGACGGTTCCTGTTTCAGACAGTATGACGATGATCGTCAGTCCAATAGCACTGATAAAGTACTTTTTACGTTGCTTACCCAGGATGATGTTGTCACGTATAATCACCGACAAAAAAAGCAATGCAATAATATTAATAATGGCGATGGTTGCATAAGAATTCATCAGATCATCCTTTTATCTTATTCAAATGAATTAGCAGTCACAGATGTCATTGTTCGCTCAAGCTGATCAAAACTAATGAAGCGGCTTTCACGACTGATTTCCCGACCATTATTTAGAATAAGAACAGTTGGAACCGTGAAGACAAGTCGTTGCGCAGAGAAAGCGACATGTTCAGCAACAGACACCAGCAATAGTGGTGATCTATGTCTCTTTGCCAACTCAATCAGTCGGGGTTTGACAGCATGACAGACAGAACAGTCCGGAGCTGTGAAAAAACAGACAAGTAAAGGGTGGGCAGTTATGAGATCATCTGCCTGTTGTTCACTGGTCATCCGGATCACGCCGTTGTCATCAGGGAAATCCGTCTGTTTTTGTTCCGTTTGCATGTCTACTCCTTGCATCAGTGTTCGTTTGTCTCCCAACAAGCATCAGTTGGATTCTGTCGTTCAGCAGCTGGCTATTATTTTATCAGAGTGGCGGTCGTCATGAGTATGTATTTATTTGTTTTTGATCGCATATTCAATCGCCTCTTTACCCGTTATGTGTTCGATGTCAATTGCGATGATTTGTGCCTGTGTACAATCCGCTACCTTCTTCTTTTTTAATTCATCAGGCTGATCGCCTGAATATTTTTCCACCAGAGCTGTGAATCCAGCCAGTCGCTCCGCACCACACGTTATTCGCACGTTGCCAAATGCGATGACGCTGCGGAAATAAGATGTGTACGCCTTACTCACAATTGTATCTTCATCGACTACAGTAAAGCAAACTTTGCTGCTTCCTGTAATGGCATCTATTTTATGTCCATGACGCGCGGAATGAACATATATTTTCTGATCAGCAAAAACATAGTTCAACGGAACCGCATAGGGATATCCCCCATCTCCCGTGCAAGCCAGAATTCCATGTGTACATCGGTCTAATACATCTTTGATCCGATCGGATGATAATGCTTGTTTGGCTCTGGTCATTTCTCTGAACATGGCGTTATTCCTCATTTCTACCAGCGGTACCCATACGAATTTTTTTTGTGTTTTGCCAGCGGTATCCGGACTTCTGAAAATCGCTCAAGATCCCCCATATCCGGTGTCTTAAATCACCCGATCGACAGGTACAAGGATTCGAATTGATCCTGATGCTGCACGAAAGCATCAATAAGATCAGGGTCGAAATGACTTCCTTTATCAGCACTGATGATGTCTACACTCTTCTCATGTGAGAACGCCTCCTTATAGACACGTTTGGAGCGCAAAGCATCATAGACATCAGCGATCGCCATGATTCTTGCTGATATGGGAATATCATTTCCTGCAAGTCCATGAACATAGCCGGAACCATTCCACTTCTCGTGATGATATAACGCGATGTCCATCCCCATTTTTAAAAATGCATTCCGGTCATAATCCTGACCAGCTTTGGCGAGCGTTTCATAGCCAAGTAGGACATGCGTTTTCATAACGGCAAATTCATCTTCTGTCAGTTTCCCCGGTTTCAGAAGAATGCTGTCTGGAATACCGACCTTGCCAATATCGTGAAGCGGGCTGGCCTTATAGATCGTTTTGATAAAATCATCGTCAATCCGCTCTTTATATTTTGGATTCAACCTCGCTTGTTCAGCCAGCAAACGGCAGAAGCTGGCAGTCCGTTCAATGTGCGCGCCCGTATCGTCATCTCTGGATTCTGACAGCTTGATCAACGCATAGATCGTTGCCATCTGAGAAGCAGATATTTCCTGAACTTTTTCTTCAACAAGCTCTTCCAGATGCTGGCTATGCTTTTCAAGCTCGTCTTCAATCCTTTTCAATTCAGTAACATCCTGGATGGTTCCATATAAATGGGTGGGGTTGCCTTCATCGTCAGATTTAAAACGAAATCGTACATGTACCCATTTTGTTTTTCCGCTTTTCATCAATAAACGATATCTGGTTGCCCATGATTTGGTCATCGTAAACATGTCCCGGAACATCGAAGCTACTTGTTCCAGATCGTCTGAATGAACAAATGAAAAAAATAAATCTGATGATGCTGGTATTGAGCTGTTAATTTCGAGAATAGCGTACATAGACTCTGACCAAAGCATGCTGCTGTCGACTAGATTGATATCCCAGCGTCCCAATAATGCAATCTCCTGAGCTTCATCAAGCATCTCCCGATTGTGTACTAGCTCTCTGTTTAGTTGCTCAATCTGTTTTGTTATTGTGGCATGATTTAAGATCAGCTTTGTTAAGAGTTCCGTTTGATTCTGGTAGTCAATTTCCTTGGCGAAACTTTCCAATGCATACACTTTAATGTCGGTCTCTGACCGCTTATCACCTGATAAAATTTCCTGAAGTGCAAAAGTTCGATTTTTCATGTTAATTACCTCTGAAACAGACGGTCAATACCCACATTTCCGATTGCACGCAGGTGTCGAATTATGGCTTCAACGTCCTCTTTTGCAGAAATAATTCTTCCGTGCTGTGGAGCGATCCGATCAATATCAAGCTGTTGAATCGTATCGAGGGCGTTTGCCAGCGCACGATTTGAAGTCATGATGATCTGATGAAAATGCACGATGCCGCTAACGGGACATTTTAATAACGACAGAGGACAGTCAGAACGGTCGCGACAGGTTCGGCAAGCCTCATCCAATTCAAGCCTGAGTGTCCATTGGGTATCAAAGCTGCCAAACAAATCACTCGAGAACACTGTTTTTGTTTTTGTGTCATAAGTGATAAAACTGCCTGGCTGATGGCAATAAGGTGTCGCAAAGAACATCAGACGTCTGCCTGTCGCGAAGTCAAAATGGCTGCCTAATTCACGAAAATCCAGTTTATCCGTTTTGGCCGAATAATAATGAATGAAGACATTGTTTTCCGTATGGGAAATAATTTTGAGATCATCACGATTGATGATGCTTTCCAGTTGGGGCAAACTGCCACATAGATCCGGATCGTAATGTTGGTAAATCAGTCTGGTAATCTGCTCAGGCTTCAACCCTGTGCGCAAGATTTTCAACATAACTGTACTAAAATCATCGCGGTTTCCGCCATCGATTAAAACGGCTTCATTGCCCTCAATGATCAGATAAGGATTACAATGCAGTCCTCTATTGTTATCGGCATAGCCAACCCAGAATATTCCTTCAGCAATTTCGATAGGCTCCTGTTCAAATATCAGTTGATCAGTTTCCATAGGACACTCCTTAGTCTTCAAACTTTCAGTCAGCCACAGGTCTTAAATTGTCGAGCGTTTTGTAAAGGAGACGATAAAGCTCCTTCACTTCATCAGAATTCAGCGGGATGCAGCTGCCAATTTCCGATGGAACGGAAATTGCCTGATCTTTCAGTGCTTCACCTTTACTGGTTAACGACACTAGAACATTTCGTTCATCAATGACACTCCTCTCACGGACAATTAATCCATTTAACGCCATTTTTTTCAACAACGGTGTTAAAGTCCCGCTATCAAGATATAAAATATCACCAAGCTCTTTAATCGTCAGCTGCTGACGTTCCCACAGAACCATCATCGTTATGTATTGTGTGTAGGTCAAGCCCAGTTTATCAAGATAAGGCTTATACAGACGAACGATTTCTTTCGATGCAGCATATAAAGGAAAACACAGCTGGTTTTCCAGTTTCAATACATCATGTTCCACTCCAGTCCTCCTGCACCCCAAAAGCCTGCGTATTAATCATTAATCATCATTCGAATATCACAAAAGATTCGCGATGTCCTGTGCAATACTCTCCGGTGTATCTGTTGGCGCAAACCGCTTGACAACAGCACCATTTCTGTCAACAAGAAATTTTGTGAAGTTCCATTTGATTTTCGAACCAAGCAAACCACCTTTTTTCTTTTTCAGAAACGTATAAAGAGGGCTTTCATTAGCACCATTGACATCAATTTTTCCAAAACGCGGAAATGATGTTTTGTAAGTCAATGTACAGTAACTGTTGATTTCATCCACAGTTCCAGGGGCTTGATTACCAAATTGATTGCAGGGGAAATCCAGGATTTCAAACCCTTTTTCCTGATAGTCATCATAAAGTTTTTGCAATCCCTCGTATTGCGGAGTCAGCCCGCAACCAGTGGCTGTATTAACGATCAACAAAACTTTTCCCTGATAGTCAGATAGTGATATATCCTGTCCCTTTAATCCTTTAACCGTAATTTCATAAATCGACATAAACATTTTCCTCCTCTAATATATTTTACGCTATTTAATTGTACGCAATATATTAGCTGTTGACAAGGGAACATTTTCCATTAAACAAGCTTTCGAAGTGTCAGCACTTCCAGTTAATCTTAGCCGGATTCGGTTCGTTATCAATAGATACCGTGAGAAGCGCATGATACATTTGTTCACACGCCCCAGCGGCACAATGTTCCAGTTGCGTCCATTCGGCGTCGGTGCCAAGCGTATCATAAGCAATGGCCAGAGCACCATATAATGCAAGTCCTATACAATGCCTTGCCGAATGAATGGTCGATGAACTTTGACCGATTGCCCGCGCAGCCGCCTGTGCAGCAGGTTTATCGTTCATTTCGCGAGCGGCTGCATGACAGTCCATGATGATTGCCTTCGCTTGCGACAGCTTGATTGATCCGGCTGACCAGTCGCGCGCTGCATGTAACGCAAGCAGGGGACGCAAATCGTCGGGTGCGTGTTTCAACCAGAGCGGTAAAATAACGTGCTCAGCATAATCAACAGCCCAGTTGACCAGCGTCGTTTTGTTCTGTGTTTCGATCAGCTTTACCAGAGATTGAATATTGGGTGCGTCCCAGTCGTTGAGTATCTTACGCATTTTTGTCATATTTAACCTTTCGCTTAGTGGTGATTCCCTGTTTCATAGCACCATCTGGCAATCTCTGCGATCAGCTCCAGCGGAATTGGCTCATCGAATTGAAACTGGATTGCACCTTTGCTTGTTTTATAAGCCCTTAATTGGTCGGCAAAGTGCGCAACAGCCAGGTCTCCGGGATACAATCCCATATGGTTTTTATATGCTGCAAAATGGATAATATTTTGTTTTTTCCAGAAAGTCGGCATACGCCACGAAATACGTTCTTCTGCTTCAGGCAGAACCTCCCGCAACTTGTCGCGAACCGATGTTAAAAGATGCTGAATGCTTTCAGGTTGTTCTTTAATGTAGTGATCGATCGTCAGAGGCGATTCATCGCAAAAATGATGCTGGTTCTCATGCTTAAATGTACGACTGCACTTCGGACATTGCCACATGGATGCTCACCCTTCTCTTTCTCTGCCGGCAGCAGATCATCTGCTTGCTCTTTTATGATCGCCTATGACGATCACGGTCAGGATTATACTGAAAAGTCAAATTAGTTTTTTAACCGACTCAGCCAAGCTTCAATAATCACACCATAAACAATCCCTGCCAGAAAGCTGATCGGATCTTCAAATCCTGTGGAACTGTAGAACGCAAACGATACCAGAAGACCGAATAAAGCTCCGCGAAGCAGTGACTTTCCTCGAGACGTTTCAATCCAGGGTGCGCCGATGACCAGCCCAATAATCACACGGTTAAACCAAAGTGAAAAGACAAACATGGGTGACGCTGTGAACCCCGAGCGAATAAACGCGCCTGCTACGCAGACCAGTCCGAGCAAGGCACCACCAATGAGTGCCACCATTAGTCTTTTTTTCATTTTCTCTCCGTTCGATCCATGATTATCATGCTTCCAGTTCTTATATAAAGATTATACATCTTCACGTATCAGTAAAAAAACAAAATAACGATTAGAAATCATTTCGTCAGAATAAATCTGATTCATTCAAGCCATCTTCCCGGATGATTTTAACTTTGGTTTTCAAAGTCGTTTCGCAGGCTATTGTGTGCATATTACATTTCCTTACTATACTTATTCAAATAATAAACATCGGCGATCATGAAAAACAAATAGATTGCCACCAATGTCAGGATTACAAACAGATCAACTTGTATAAGTGAGAAAGCAAGTATAACCGCTGCATAAACAAATACCATCAAATCGTATACTCGTGCCTTTGACCTGTTTCTGATCGCTTGATTACGCTCATCTTTTTGCTCTATTTCTATTTGCCTGGCGGCCTGCGGATTTCTTCGCATCGCATTATTCTTTAATGCTGTACCGATGTTACCGCCAAAAATACCTGAACCTAACCCGATACAGATATACGGCAGGATTTGCCATATCCCGTCAGCATTTTCAAACCCTTTGATTATCAGCAGTCCGGTAATAAAAACAAGCAATCCGAGAGCGGCAAAAATCATGTACCGGAAAACTTTATACTGTTTCATATCATTGCTCCTCCTCATCAAAAAAAATTTCCTCAATCCTTAATCCAAAATATCGGGCAATCTTGAATGCCAAGATGATTGAGGGATTATACCGTCCGTTTTCTAATGAGCCAATCGTTTGTCTTGATACCTCAAGAGCTGAGGCCAATTCCTCTTGTTTGATACCTCTCTCTTTTCGTAATATCTCTAATCTGTTTTCCAATATCTCACTTCCTTAATGGAAAGCTTGCTTTCCATATTATAAGTGTATCACTCGGTCACGCAATGTCAAGTTTGCTTTCCATAAATATAACTGATTACTGGCGATCCCGCTTGACTGTCATGATCTGTCGAAAATCTTTTTCATGCTGATAGCAGATTCATCTTCAGTCATTCCCTCAAACACTTTTGGATTGGTTTGGATCATGATTTTGACATTAGATGTAAATCTATTTATACTATTCATACATATTATACTATTCTTACCATTGGAGGAATTGCTCATGTCAAAGCCAAAAGGCAAATATGCTTGGACGGTTAAAGTCGGAGAAAAGGGCCAGATTGTCATTCCAAAAGAAGCTCGTGAAATATTCGGTATTACTTCTGGTGACACACTCATTTTATTGGGAGATGAAAAGCAGGGCATTGCCATTCCCCCTAAAAACATGTTCGACACCTTTGTCACAACGATATTTGGCTCAACAGCTCCGGTGGAGGATAACGAATGAGCGCAATCACCATCACAGATCTGACCAAAAAGTATGGCTTACTGACTGCTGTAGACCACTTAAACCTGACGATTCAGGAAGGTGAGCTGTTTGCTCTTTTAGGCTTGAATGGCGCGGGAAAAACAACAACCATTAAAATGCTTTCATGTCTGATCCGGCCAAGCGACGGCGATGCAGTATTACTCGGCGACAGCATCAAGGATAATCCAAGTGCCGTCAAGAGAAAATCCAATATCTCTCCTCAGGAAACCGCAGTTGCACCCAATTTAACAGTGTTCGAAAATCTGGAATTGATGGCGGGGATCTACGGACAAAAGGCTGATGCCTCAAGAAAAAGCGCTAGGGAGATGGCGCAGCGTTTTGGTTTGGATGATGTGTTGAGAAAGAAGGCAAAAACGCTGTCTGGTGGTATGCAGCGACGACTTTCGGTCGCGATGGCTCTGATATCCAACCCACAGATCCTGTTTCTTGACGAACCAACGCTAGGCCTGGATGTACTTGCACGCCGTGAATTGTGGTTATCCATCCGGCAGCTGAAAAAGCACGTCACAATCATTCTGACTTCACATTATTTAGAAGAGGTTGAAGCCTTATCAGATCGTATTGGTATCATGACAAAGGGCTGCTTGGCAGCAGTTGGCACAACGGCTGAGTTAATCCGACAGACAGGCACTGTCAATCTGGAAGATGCCTTTATCAAACTGTCTGGAGGTGTGCTGTGAAAGTTTTGCTGTTTGCCAAGCGCAATATAAAAGAGATTTTACGTGACCCAATCAATCTTTTTTTCGGAATTGGCTTCCCACTGGTGCTGTTGATTCTCTTCTCCATTATCAATAAAGCGATTCCTGATGAAGCCGGGAACACGATGTTTTCAATTGAAAAAACAACACCGGGTATTGCCTCCTTCGGTACCGCGTTCTTCGCCTTGTTTTCAGGAATGCTTTTGGCCAAAGACAAAACTACTTCATTCTTGATGCGACTTTTCTCATCTCCTATGACAGTATTGGATTTTTTAATTGGATACACCTTGCCACTTCTCCTGATGGCCTTGATCCAGGGTATTACGACGTTTTTAGCTGGATCTCTACTTGGTCTGCCTTTATCGGTCAATTCGCTGCTATCCGTCTTGTTCATGCTTCCGATCACCATCTTTTTTGTTGGTCTCGGCTTGCTGTGTGGTAGTTTACTTAACGAAAAAGCAGTGAGCGGAATCTGCGGAGCGCTTCTGACAAATATTGCAGGGTGGTTCTCTGGGGTCTGGATCCCGCTTGATCTGATCGGTGGTATTTTTAAAAAAGCTGCTGAAGCTTTGCCCTTTTTTCACAGCGTGGAAACATTAAAAGAAGTGATCAGCGGCGAAATGACCGGCATATTGCCTCATATAGCTATCGTTTTGGGATACGCAGTCATATTCTATGGATTGGCTGCGCTGGCCTTTCGACGCAAAATGCATAGCGATAAGGTTTAACGTAATGGATCATCAATTAACCGAAATCATTTTTAATAGCGCATTTCCAACTTTGACGTCAGCTTGAATGGGTTGTGCTACAATAGTTGCAGAAAATGATAAGAGGAATGATTATGAAAAAATGTCTCATTGCGTTGCTGCTCCTTTTACTTATTGCTGCAGCTGGCTGTCAAGACAAATCATCTAAAACAGCGGAAACGCTGTCTCTACGCGTCGGCGTTATGCCGGCTGTCGACTCCGCACCTATTTTTTATGCTGATCAGAAGGATTTATTCGCTGAATTAGATCTCGTTGTAACCGTCGAAGTCTATACCAATGCGATGGACCGGCAAAGTGCCCTGATCAGTGGCGGACTCGATGGAGCAATGACCGATGTCATCGCGCTGGTCAACAACGTGGACAATGGCTTCGATATACGGATCACGACCAGTACTGATGGTGTTTTTCCTTTCTTGATGAAAGAAGATATAACCGCCGAGACGGAGTTGAAGACTGGTGTCATGGAAGTATCTGTGACAAATTATCTGACCGACCGAATCCTGGGTGAACGCTATCAGTTGGAGAAAATTTATATCAATGAGATTCCAGCCAGACTGGAGATGCTCAGTCAGGGTAAGCTGGATGTCGCTATTATACCGGAACCAATGGCTTCACAGGGTGAACTGAACGGCTTGGTCAAACAACTGTTACCGAACGATGATGCTTTTTCACCGGAGGTCATGGTCTTTACCGGTCAGGCCATCCAGACAAAACGCCTTGCAATTGAGCGTTTTCATCAAGCTTACAACCAGGCGGTAACCGCAATCAATTCAGACGATCAGATTGCTCGCGAAATTCTGGTCAGCACCCTCAAACTCGACAACCGCGTGACAGACAAGATCATCCTGCCTGAATACCATCAAGCACGTGTACCCGATGCCGCTTATCTGGAGCAGATCATGAACTGGAACGAACAGGTGCTGGGGAAAAAGACCAACTTGAGTTATGACCTTCTGGTCGACAACTCTTTTTTGGATTGACATGATTAAGGTTGACCATGTATCGATCGCATATGGTGATGAAGCAGCCCTTCAGGATGTGTCGCTGCGTGTTGCCCGAGGGTCAACGTGTGCCATCATTGGCGCGTCAGGCTGTGGTAAAACAACGCTTCTGTACGCGCTTGCCGGCCTGATTCGTCCGGCATTCGGACAAATCACGATCGATGGTCAACCACTTCTGAATGTACGAACCAGAACCAGCCTGATCTTGCAGGACTTCGGCCTGCTGCCCTGGAAAACAGTTCGTGACAATCTGGTATTCCCACTCAGGGCACGCGGGTTAGCAGCACTTGACAGCCATAATCTGGTCAATCAGACTCTGAAAAGTCTGGCCATTCTTGATCAGGCGGACAAGTTTCCCGGCGCTCTCTCAGGTGGGCAGCGACAACGTGTCGCGATTGGTCGCGCTTTGGTTTTACAGCCGGATCTGCTCCTGATGGACGAGGCTTCGTCTGCACTGGATGCCATTACCCGCGAACATATCCAACAGCTGGTTCTAAAAATCTGGCAGCAAAACAAACTGACTTTACTGCTGGTCACGCACAGTATCGAGGAAGCGCTTTTCCTGGGTCAGACAATCCTCGTTATGGGACGTGGTCGGATTGCCGCCACCATCACCAATCCATGGTTTGGCCAGGAGACCGCTGCTGATCCTGTCAGTCGCGCAGCTTTGGTTCAAACCATCCGGAGGAAACTTCATGAAGCCGATGTTTGAAAAGCGAAAAATACGCCTGTTCAAATGGCCGGGCAGCCGGACGATTTATGCTGCCGCCTGCGTGCTGCTCCTTTGGCAGGCATTGCATCTCGCGCTCGGATCGCGGCTGATTCCATCGC
>LSQX01267004.1_pt1 | contig 11808 bp, 7 predicted proteins | sample 654561 | NCBI WGS metagenome assembly LSQX01 (sample SAMN04489861, study PRJNA283612) | anaerobic digester metagenome | isolation source: 4 biogas reactors fed with cattle manure at either 37C or 55C with and... | place: Denmark: Kongens Lyngby | collected 2014 | reverse complement strand
ATTTCCGTCTTACCTACACCTGTAGGACCCATCATAATAATGTTTTTCGGATATACTTCCTCTTGCATTTCAACAGGCAAAAGAGAACGACGGTATCTATTTCTTAGTGCAATAGACACCGCGCGCTTAGCTTTGTTTTGACTGATTATATACTTATCGAGTTGTTCAACTATTTCTTTAGGAGTTAACATTACACCACCTCCACAGTAATATTCGAGTTGGTATATACACAAACCTCTGAAGCTATTGTAAGTGCTTCAAAAGCAATTTTGTCTGCCTGTAAATCCGTATTGCGCATCAAAGCCTTTGCAGCAGAAAGCGCAAACATCCCGCCCGAGCCAATTGCCGCTATGCCGTCATCAGGATCAATTATTTCGCCTGTTCCCGAAATCATAAGCAGTTCTTCTTCATTTGCTGCTATCAGCATGGCTTGTAGCTGGCGCAATACCTTATCGCTTCTCCAATCTTGAGCTAATGAAACAGCAGCCCTGCGCAAGCTACCGTTATACATTTCGAGCTTAGCTTCAAAGCGTTCACAAAGTGTAAAAGCATCGGCAACCGAACCCGCAAAGCCTACAACAACCTTGTTGTTAAATAGCCTGCGAACCTTCTTTGCAGTATGCTTCATTATTGTTGTTTCGCCTAAGGTTACTTGCCCATCGCCTGCTATGGCGCACTTGCCGTCTTTCCTAACAGCGACTATCGTTGTCCCTTTTATGTCCATTCTTTACCTCATAAGCATAATACATGCTCTAAAACTTATAATACCATATCTTAAGCGGTTTTGTTACCTGCTGGGAGTAAAATTCATAGAATGTTCAAAAGTGTGTGCCAAATTTATGCATTTATCTTTGATATTCCTTATTATTTCTAACGAACGAGAAGAAATCGCCAAATTTCGATCCTGCTTGTTCTTAATTCGTTCATCTAAGTCATCTATTAGCCCAAAGTTGATGTTTTGGGGCTGAAAATCATGTCCGCAGTATGCAGAAACATAGTGCGCCAAAGCGCCAATTGCCGTTTTTTTAGTGAAATCAATCCGCTCATGTCCCAACAAAGCCAAAGCTACATTCAGCCCTGCTAATAGTCCGCTCGATGCACTTTCCAAATAACCCTCAACACCGGTTATCTGCCCTGCAAAATAGAGATTAGGAATATTCTTAACCATATAAGAGAAATCCAACTTATTAGGCGAATTGATAAACGAATTTCTGTGCATTACTCCATAGCGCATAAACTCTGCATTTTCTAACCCTGGAATCATAGAGAACACTCGCTTTTGCTCTGAAAACTTCAAATTGGTTTGAAAGCCAACGATATTATAATACTTGCCGTTTTTATCCTCTTTTCTTAGTTGAACTACAGCGAATGGCTTTTTAGAATTATGAGGATTAGTCAACCCAACTGGCTTCAACGGCCCATAAGCTAAGGTCATCTCCCCACGCTTAGCCATAACCTCAACAGGCATACAGCCTTCAAAAATATCTCCGCTTTCAAATTCTTTTAGCACGATGGGTTCAGCATTAACCAATTCACGAACAAAATTGAAATATTCCTCGGCATCCATTGGGCAATTTATGTAGTCGTTGCCCTTATCATAGCGTGAACCCTCAAACACCTTTGAAAAGTTTAATGATTCGGCGGAAACTATTGGTGCAGCAGCATCAAAGAAATGTAATGATTCGCCCATAGCTTGCTCAATCGATTTCAACAACTCGCCATCAGTCAAAGGACCGGTCGCAACGATTACAGGCATAGATTCACTTGGAGTAGGCAGTTTTTCAATTTTTTGAGAAACAAACTCGATATTCGGATTAGACAATATTTTTTCGGTAACGAGCCTTGCAAAATCAGCTCTGTTAACCGCCAAGGAACCTCCGGCAGGAACGCTGTGTCTATCAGCAGCTTCCATAATGATAGAGCCTAACTCTCGCATTTCCTGCTTCAAAAGCCCTGCGGCGTTTTGCAAATTATCTGAACGAAACGAATTAGAGCATACAAGTTCGCAAAAGTCAGCCGATTTATGAGCAGGCGTAAAGCTACTTGGCTTCATATCGTAAAGCGTTACTTTAATCCCAAAGGATGCGATTATATTTGCCGCTTCGCATCCTGCTAAACCGGCACCTATTACAATAGCCTTAATAATTTTCACCCCACTTAAGTGTTAGTTGCCTTCTTGCGCTTACGCGAAGAACACTCTCGATTGGAACAGGTCTTAAAGCGCCCTTTCTCTGTTATAACCTGAACCATGTGCTCGCCGCAAACAGGACATTTCTCGTTTAGTGGCAAATCCTTTGATGCGAAATCGCAATCGGGATAACGCTCGCATCCGTAAAAATATTTGTTTGTGCCTCTCTTAGATCGCTTAACCAAAGCAGCACCGCATTTTGGGCATGGAGTATCGATTTTTATGATTATCGGCTTTGTGTTTTTGCATTCCGGGTAATTGGGACAAGCTAAAAACCTCCCGAATCTACCCATCTTGTAAACCATCATAGCACCGCATTTATCGCAAGGCACATCGGAAACCTCATCGGGTATTACAACTCGCTCCAAAGTTTCCTGTGCTTTTTCTACAGTTTTTATGAATGGCGAATAGAACTCAGAAATAATGTTTTGCCACTCAACATTGCCATCCTCGATTTTGTCGAGTTCATCCTCCAAATCGGCTGTAAACTTAATATCTACAATGTCCGAAAAGCTTTCTTTCATTATGTTAGTAACAATGATTCCAAGCTCGGTAGGCAGTAGCATTCTCTTATCACGAACCACATAGCCACGCGCGATAATCGTCATAATAGTAGGTGCATACGTGCTGGGACGACCAATTCCATATTCGTCTAATGCTTTTATTAGTGTTGCATCGTTATATCTGTTTGGAGGTTGAGTAAAGTGCTGTTCTGAATCGACATCAACAACCTTTAGCACCTCGTTTTCAGAAAGAGGGGGCAAATTCTCGTCTTTTTCTTCGTCTGAATCCTCGTTATAAACAATAGTATAGCCTGCAAACAGCTTGCGTGTGCCTGTTGCCCTGTATGTAAGGTTTTCGGCATTCAAGCTAACTGTAGTGCTTTCGATAATAGCAGGCGTCATTTGACTTGCCAAAAAGCGCTCGTAAATCAGCTTGTAAAGCTTGTATTGCTGCGGCGTCAGTTTATCTTTAATTTTTTGCGGCGTATTTGAAAGGGAGGTGGGGCGTATTGCCTCGTGAGCGTCCTGTGCACCCTTTTTGCCCTTATAAAAGTTCGGAGTTTTAGGAGCATAATCTGCACCATACTTGTTCTTTATTAGCTCTAATGCTTCCTTCTGTGCTTCAGCGGAAACCCTAAAGGAGTCTGTACGCATATAGGTAATCAAGCCCGAATCAAAGCTCGCTCCCTCGTATAAATCCTGTGCAATTCGCATTGTGCGTTCAGAGGTAAAGCCTAACTTTTTGGAAGCCTCCTGTTGCATACTGCTTGTAGTGAATGGGGGTTGTGCGTGTCTGCTTTTTGAAGCAACCTTGATATTTGTAACAGTTAGCTTGCCAATTCTTTTTGATTTATCAACAATTTCGGTTGCATCCTTTTCGGAACGCACATCGGTTTTTTTGTCCGAAAATCCATAGAACTTTGCGCTAAATGCCTTTTTATGACCGTCCTTCAATAGTGAAGCGATGATTGACCAATATTCTTCGGGAACAAAGTTGTTGATTTCTTCTTCTCTGTCGCAAATCATTCGAGTTGCAACCGACTGCACACGCCCAGCCGATAAGCCACGCTTTACCTTTGCCCAAAGTAGGGGGCTAATCTTATATCCTACCAATCGGTCTAATACTCTTCTTGCCTGCTGAGCATCAACAAGTCCGCTGTCTATTTCTCTTGCACTTGAAAGCGATGCCTTAACCGCTTGCAATGTAATTTCGTTGAAAACTATGCGACACTTTTCTTTATCATCTATTCCCAAAATGGCGGCTAAGTGCCAAGAAATAGCCTCACCCTCTCTATCAGGGTCAGTTGCGAGATAAATCTTGTTGCTTGCCTTTGCACGTTTCTTTATGTCGGAAATAAGCGTGCCTTTCCCACGAACAGTAATGTATTCGGGAGAAAAACCATTCTCAACATCAATTCCAAGTTTGCTTTTCGGCAAATCCCTTATATGACCGTTTGAAGCGATAACGCTGTATTTCGCACCCAAGAAGTTTGAAATCTTCTTAGCCTTAGTGGGCGACTCAACGATTATTAAATCCTTCGCTTTAACGGGAGTTGCTTTAGCCTTAGTTTTTGTAACATTTGCTTTAGAAGCTGTTTTAGCCTTAGCTGTAGTAACCTTTGCCTTGGTTTTTGTTGTGCTTTTTACACTCTTTTCCGCCATTTATGTACCTCCATGCAGTCAAATGTCGCAGAGGATGCTATATGTTCTTCCGTGCGACTGTTTAATTATTCGTGAAAACTCCATAGTTGTCAAGGACAAATTTAACACAGGTGATGAGAATCCTGTAATTATACATAATTCGTCAAATGTTTTCTCGCCATCTGAAAGCGCTTTGTAGATAGTCATGCTCGTTTCGTCTAATTCAATTTTAGGCGTTATAGACTTCTTAACGGTAGGAGTTTTCGGTGTTCTTTCATCATTTCTAATTTCTTTTATGCTATCAGTAACGCTTATCTCTACGGGATTTTCTATGTAATCATTGATTACTTGCTCAATCGACAAAAGCATAGTTGCTTTTTTTGCTTCGATTAGTGAATTTGCGCCCTCGCTTTGCCAATCCGTAATTCGCCCAGGAATGCAAAACACCTTTCTGCCGAACCTGATAGCATAATCAGCAGAAATTATCGCACCGCTCCCCTTTGCCGCTTCTGCAATAATTAAACAGGAGGAAAGACCTGCAATCACCTTGTTGCGTTTCGGGAATGTATAGCTTGTCGGCAAAGTTCCTGGGCAGTATTGAGAAATAACTGCTCCACGCTCGATTATCTCATAATAAAGCACTTCGTTGCATTTAGGGTAGATAACATCTATTCCGCTACCCAACACCGCAATAGTGGGGAAGGGGTTGTTTTTTACTTCGAGTGCAGCTGATGAAGCACAAGCGTCTATTCCCTCTGCAAGTCCAGAAACTATGCAAGCGCCTTTTTCTGATAACCTATTAGCGATTGCCCTTGTTGACTCAATTCCGTAGCTTGTGCATTTTCTTGAGCCTACAATGCCTATTTTTGGCTGTACCTCGCACGGCAAATTACCGCGCACAAACAAAATATTCGGTGGATTGCTTATGCTTTTCAAAATAGTAGGGTATTCTTCTGAATCAAGTAAAATAATCTTTATGTTTAGCTCATCGATGGTATTTTCTAATCTATGGAATAGCTGTTGTGGACTTTCTGCTTGCATCCGCTCAAAATCTGCCTGCTTTATTAACTGTGGGTTTTCGTTGTGGATCTCTGCAAAATCCGTAAAAACATTTGTCGCAGAGCCGTATTCGTTAATCAGTTGCGTATAGCGTGGTGAACAGTCTGGTAGCTTCAACGCAAGCCAAACACAGTTCATCATTTCTTTTTCATACACCATCAATTACCCCAGTATTTCGAATCCAAACTTCTATATTGTATTGCCTCAGAAATATGAGCCGCAGAAATATTTTGTGAATTATCCAAGTCTGCAATAGTTCGTGCAACCTTTTTAAGCCGCTTATATGCCCTTGCACTTAGTTTTAACCTTGAAAATGCCATTTCCATTAGCTTTTCGCCATCAGAATCAAGTGAACAGAACTCGTTTATATGTGCTGAATCCATCTGTGCGTTAAACAAAATATTCGTACCCTTATATCTGTTCCTTTGTAGCTCCCTTGCGGCGTTAACGCGCGCCTTTATGCTTTTGCTCGATTCGGCTGGCACTGTGTTTGTAAATTCGCTGTACTCAACCTCTGTCATTTCGATATGCAAATCTATTCTATCAAGCATAGGACCGCTAATTCGTTGTTGGTATCTTTTAATCTGTTGCAAGGAGCATCTACACTTAGTATGCTTCGAGCCATAATTGCCGCAAGGGCAGGGGTTCATAGCCGCCACAAGCATAAAGTTCGCGGGGTAGGTTGCCCTAAATGTGGCACGAGAAACCGTTATAAAGCCGTCTTCAAGCGGTTGGCGCATGGCTTCAAGTACATCTCGCTTAAATTCGGGGAATTCATCTAAAAACAACACGCCCAAGTGCGCAAGGCTTATTTCGCCGGGTAATGCTTTGGTGCTTCCACCAACCAAGGATGCCGCAGACGATGTGTGATGCGGACTTCTATACGGTCTTTGTGAAATCAATCCGGCATTTGGCGAAAGCTCTCCCGAAATTGAGTGAATCTTCGTAATCTCTATAGCTTCCTCTTTTGATAAATCGGGCAAAATTGAGGGAATGCTTCGAGAAATCATGGTTTTACCCGACCCGGGAGTGCCTATAAGCAGAATGTTATGTCCGCCTGCAACAGCAATCTCAACAGCTCTCTTTGCACTGTATTGCCCCTGTATAAGTGAAAAGTCGTTGTTTTTTGGTTCTTCGTCTGGTTGCCAGTTTTCAATGGGGGTAGGCTCTAAATCTAACTTTCCGTCAAGAAATAGTGCAGCTTGCTTTAGGTTTTCAACAGCAAAGATGTTAACACCCTCAATGTGTGCGGCTTCCCTTGCATTTGCCGCAGGGATTATAAAGTTCTTTTCGCCCCTCTCACAAGCATCAATTACCATGGGCAGAATTCCGTTTATGCCACGAACAGTACCATCGAGCGCCAGTTCACCAAGAATCGAAAACCTGCCTATATTCTTATCCGAAACCTGCCTTGTAGCAACCAAAATCCCCAACGCAATGGGCAAATCGTAATGCGTCCCCTCTTTTCGCATATCAGCAGGCGCAAGGTTGATAATAACCTTGTCGATAGGGAACGAATAACGACTATTTTTGATAGCCGACTGTACTCGCTCTCTCGATTCTCTAACGGCTGCATCGGGCAAACCTACGGTGCTATATGTGGGCATTCCTGCATAGATATCTACCTCGATATTAACCGTATAGCCCTCTATGCCAAACAAACCATGGCTTTTTACATTCGTGTACATCTAAATATTAGCCCTCGTTTTTCTTTTCGGTGAAAACAAATAGCTTTGTGCCTAAAAAGTTAACTATTATAACAATAGGAGCAGATAATAGCTTAGCTAATATGCTAACCACCTTTCCGTATTGCTCTAATTCCGTATAGCCTAACAAATCGAATGCAAAGTCGGTTAATCCGCTACCAGGCAGCACATGGTTTGAAAACAGCCATACGAAGAAGAACGATACCGCCCAAGATATGCCGTTAACCAAACCAAACATCAGCTTTTCACGCTTTGTGCTTCTGTATTCCCGCTTAAATGTCCAGCGAGAGTTCAACAGAAAGCTATTTAGCACCCCGCAAACATAGGCTATGAAGGTGAATATACCTGTAAGTAGTAAATTGTCGCTTTTTCCGCCAAACAGCAGCACCAATAGTGTGAAAACAAGAAAATCCACAAGCGTGTTCATTACACCCACTATGCCAAACTTTATAAACTGAAGTATGTTATTTGTCGTTTGCTTTCCCATCAGTATTCCCCTTATGCAATTGTGCATCATGCTCCTGCTTCTTTTTCATTCCGAAAAGTACAAACCCGACTATTATAAACACAGTAACGCATATTCCGAATATAACACCCTTAATAGGACCTGTGTAGCCTCTAAATGTCCATGAGGGTAACCATTGCATAAGCTCCATATAACTCTTCGAGGCAACTATACCTGTCAAGAAGGGATAAAATGCTGCAAACATTAAAGCGGTTACTCCCATCCAACCCCATTTGATGTAAGATAGCCAATTATACTTTTCCTCAAAGTATTTGAGGAAGTACACCGCTCCTAAGATAATAAACGGAACAGATGCAAAGTAGTGATATATAAATGTGCATCTTGTTACCAACATCCATGGTCCAAGATTGAATGCACGCCCGATAAGTATCATAATAGGACCTGCGCTTGCCTTAATCTTTTTCTTTATCAGCAACAAAACCATTCCGATAGTTCCAACTAATGAGGTTATCCAAATATACGGGTTACCGAATGAAGAAATAGTAGCAACATGACCTTCTGGCGCGGCGCCGCTATAGAACCAAATTGGGCGAATATCCAACAGCCACGAATACCAAGGAGATTGGAAATCATGCGTTGCAGTTAGCTTGCTATGGTAGCTATACATATAGTCTTGCCAATACCAAATTCTATCCATAAAGCCTTTTAGTCCATTCTCTTGGAATGCCTTTACAGTATCAGGGAATACCAAGTATGATGCGCAGTATATAACAATAGGCAGCGCTACGAAGAAGATTAAGCACCACGCAATCGTAGCAACAAGGTAGTTTGTAAACTTTGAAACTTTTGCTTTCTCTTCATCAGAGCCTATTGTCATAACCTTCTTGTATTCTCTTATCCTTTGAATAATTGAAATCAAGAACATAACCGCAAGCCCTGCCCCTGCATAGAAGCAAATCCATTTACTTGCAGCACCAAGCCCAAAGAATAATCCAGCTAAAGCCAAAGGCTTGAGCGTTGCTTTTAGTCCATCAACAAATACATTCATGGTGAAGTACTGATACATATAGTAGAACATCAGCAATATGAAGAACACACCATAAACGTCAATTGTGGCTATTCGAGTTTGAGCAAAGTGCATGAAATCAAACGCAAATAGGAACGAAACCAACAGGGCAAACTCGCTCTTCTTGAACAGCCTTTTAGCAAAACAATAAATGATAGGAACCATAGCAACTCCGAACAATGTTCCCATTATTCGCCAACCCCAAGCATTCATTCCGAAAATTGCAACACCTATGCTGATAATAATTTTGCCAAGCGGAGGGTGAGTAATTTCGTAAGGTCTTAGATTATGAAGATGCTCGTATGCTGTTCTTCCATGATACAACTCGTCAAAGTACATACCGTTCATGTACGAAATCTCTGATTTTATCGGAATCTGGTCTGGCTCGTCAATCAACGGGCTTGAATACTCATCTGCATGACCTATTATCGGGTTGCCCTGGGTATCATAAAAGGCTATTTCTTTGAAATCAATTTTGCCCGATTCTACACTCAAGGTAACCTTATCCGTAGTAAAGGCGGTGTTTGTAAACTCACGCCATCTGAACATATGGGTGTAAAGCTGTTCGTATGTGCCTATTGCATTGCCGCTTGCATCTAACAGGGCAACCCTGCTTTCGTTTGCAATTCCTCCGTAAACATATACAGAGGAAATCTCAACCTTCTTATCGAATGTAATAACAGGCGCTTCGCTTGAAATTCCAACAACCATGCCGTTTTCGGGTGCTTGAGTAGAGCCTAAGTTGGCTAAAGCGATTATTCCATACAGTAGAGTAACCCCAACTATGAAAATATAGTCCTTGCGCTTGAATCTTAGCTTGTTATCAACCTTCTCGGGTAGAATTTTAGTAGATATTACTTGCTGTGGCTTTATAATCGCCGTTTCCTTTTTAGGCGCATTGAACGCAGGTAATTTTCTTCCCTTTGCCATAATATCATAGCAGACATAAGCAAAATACAAGAAGCCTATAAGCGTAATCAGAGAGCCAAACAATACGAAGTTATCATAGCTTTGATTCCTCGCATGTTGGTTCGTTATAATAATAAACGCACCTAAGCTATTTATGAACATCGATACCGAAAACCAGCCGCTAAGCATATAAAGTCGCTTATCCTTGTAAACAACCGCAGCAATAACAAGCAATACCATAGTGGGGAAGAGGTATCTTTCGTGCATATAATGACCGAAGGTGAACAATCCTGCAAACATAAATGCCATGCAAAGTATTAGTGCATTCCTGTTCTTTTTTTCTCCAAACACATAGAACAGGGTAGTAATAATGCCCACTATCACCATGAGAGCAGAGCCCAAATGCTTATATGTAAGCCCTAAGAACAGAACCTTATCAGCATTATCCCAAAGCCCACCTATGAGTGCCATGAAATTATACGCTTCAACGCTTGCGTAATTGTATCCGCCAACAGTTCCTATATATTTTTGAATCAGCCAAACAAACAAACCCTCATCGCCAAACGGATTAGGCTTAAAGGGAATAGACAATAGAATGATTACCGCAAATGCAGATAGTACAGCCAGCACGGTATTCAAAAATGCTTGTCCAAACTGCTTTTTTTTAGCATTATTAACAATGTAAATAACGTAAGCCACGAAGAAAACGGGACCTACCATCAATGCTTGTGGCTTTAGCAAGATAGCCAAACCGTAAACAGCACCGCAGGCGATTATCCTTGGATTAAGAAGCCCAGCTGTCTTTACAATCTTTGTGCCATCAATGAAAAGTATTGCCGCAAGCACAACACCAAGCGCAAGAATAATATCTATTTGTCCCCAAACAGAGGATAAGAAAACTATAGTCGGGTTAAAAGCTATAAAGCAAGCCGCAATGTTTGCGATGCTCTCGCTTAGCTTAATGCGTTTTGCAGTTTTATAAGCTAAGTAAGCAAACAGCAAATCAGCAATTATAGAAGGTAGCTTCATGAAAAGTGCATGTGTAGCAGTGCCATACGCCACGCCGAAAAGGTGCCTTAGGCCGGAGCTTAACCCTAAAATATACAAATACCCTGGTGGGTAATCGCAGAAATAATCAGGTGCGTAGAACCCGTTAGGACCTTTGCTTAACATCCTATCGCCCCAAGCGAAAAAGCATCTGATATCAAAGGAATGCCCAAACTCCGATTCTTCTCCCACCGATTTGAATAAATAGTTGCATACAACTCTTATTACTAAGCCAATTCCAAGAATAATAAATATTGCAGAGGGTTTTTCAAAGAACCTTTTCTTTTCCCTAATCACAAGCATGTCCGGATTTTTGATAACTTTTTGATAGATAAACACAAAAGCAAAGGTAAACAATACAGTTAAAAGAATTACCGTATTCATGTATGGCATATTATTGTTTTCTGCTTCGCTTGTGTCTGGTGTACTTTTTATAAACAGGTTAAGAACCGTTGAAGCATCAGCAGGTGCTTTATCGAGTTTTACGACAGAAACATCATCAAACCATGCCTCGCCAGAAGATATGCCGCCATATCCTCCAATGCGTATTGCAATGCTAATTTCGTTTTGTTCGGTATCTGTTTTTCCGATAAATGAAACCTTTTGCCAGTCATTGTTTCCATTTAATGTTGTTGAATATGCATGAGTGTTTAACGCAGAAATGTTTGCACCCTTACCAGATTCAACACCAGCAGTTTTTATATAGCACGAAATCTCATAATAGGAATTCGGCTCAACAGCAACCTCTTGATATAGGCAGGTATCGTTTTCCGCTTCATTTTTTATGTAAACGACTTTTCCCCTGCCTTTCTCTGTTTCAGTGTTAGCTATGAAAACGCTATCCTCATTCCAAGTGTTAAAAGACCAACCTCTTGGATAATCCGTTGTGCTTTGCTCTTCAAAATCGCCATTAACGATTAAGTTAGCGGAATCTGCAAGTGAAGAAAAAGGTATAAGCAGAATAAGCATAACAAGTGCGATAATGGAAAAGATTTTCTTCATATTATTCCCCCAAAAATAATTGCTTGTACGTGTACCAGCTAATAATAGCACAACCAGATTGTTTTTTCAATTACAAGTTATTTTTGGGAATAAGCCGTCTATTATCGCATAGATTTGTAGAAAGGCAGTAGCAAATACGGCGGTGCTGTACATCCAAAAAATCAAAATGCGGTGGTTTTCCACCGCACACATGCTAACTATGCGTAATTAGCAGCATCCGC
>LSQX01126288.1_pt1 | contig 11808 bp, 6 predicted proteins | sample 654561 | NCBI WGS metagenome assembly LSQX01 (sample SAMN04489861, study PRJNA283612) | anaerobic digester metagenome | isolation source: 4 biogas reactors fed with cattle manure at either 37C or 55C with and... | place: Denmark: Kongens Lyngby | collected 2014 | reverse complement strand
ACTGGCTGTTGTACAGATCGGCATAAAAGCCGTTTTGCTGCAGAAGTTGCTCGTGATTTCCCTGTTCAACGATATCACCCTCACGCATTACCAAGATCAGGTCAGCGTTGCGGATGGTAGAAAGGCGATGAGCGATGATGAAGCTGGTACGACCTTGCATCAGGTTGTCCATGGCATCCTGGATGAGGACCTCGGTGCGAGTATCTACCGAGCTGGTAGCCTCATCGAGGATCAGCATGGGCGGATCACCAACGACGGCCCGGGCGATGGTTAGCAGCTGTTTTTGTCCGGCAGAGATGTTAGAAGCGTCTTCATTGAGGACCATATTGTAACCGCCCGGCATGGTGCGGATGAAATGATCCACATGGGCTGTCGTAGCTGCTTCAATGACCTTTTCCGGACTGGCGCCGTCATCACACCCGTAGCAGATATTTTCAGCAATCGTAGCGTTAAACAGCCAGGTGTCTTGTAAAACCATAGCGAAGAGCTTTCGCAAGTCTGCCCGTGAAAAGTCCTGGATATTATGGCCATCTACCAGGATGGCGCCACCATCGACATCATAGAAGCGCATTAATAATTTCACAAGGGTGGTTTTGCCGGCTCCCGTTGGGCCAACGATGGCAATTTTTTGGCCGGGCTCAGCAGTGAACGAGAAGTCTTTAATGATAACCTCATCCGGGTTGTAACCGAAGCGCACATTACGAAACTCAACCCGCCCCCTGACGCTTTCAAGCTGTACCGGTTGCGTGGTTTCAGGCACTTCCTCGGGCTCGTTGAGGAATTCAAATACCCGTTCTGCTGCTGCTGCCGTTTGCTGCAGGATGTTTGAAATATTGGCAATTTGCATCAGCGGTTCATTAAAGGAGCGCACATACTGGATAAAAGCTTGGATATCGCCCACGGAGATGACTTTCTGGATTACGAGGTAGCCGCCCAAGATACTGACGGCGACATAGCCAAAATTGCTGATTAACCGCATGGTTGGCATCATCAGGTGCGAAAGAAATTGTGAAGTCCATGCCGAGCTGTAGAGGGTGGTATTCAGATGATTAAAGGTTCTGACCGACTCAGCCTCGGCGTTGAAAGCTTTGATAACAATATGCCCTCCGAACATTTCTTCTACATGGCCATTCACATGCCCCAGGTATTCCTGCTGTTGCACAAAATATTTTTGCGATTTCTTAACAATCACGCGGATAACGATCATCGACAGAGGTACGGTAATCAGGGCAATCAACGTCATCGTCCAGCTGATCGAAAACATCATGACCAGGATACCGATGACGCTGGTAGATGAGGTAATGATTTGTGATAGGCTCTGGTTGAGGGTTTGGCTGACAGTATCGACGTCGTTGGTGACACGCGAGAGTACTTCACCCTGGCTGACCCTGTCAAAATACTGCAGGGGCAGGCGGTTGATCTTGGCGGCGATATCCTGCCTGAAACGATAGGTGATATCCATTGAAATGCTGGAGTTGAAATACCCTTGCAAGAAGTTCAGGAAAGCTGAAATTACATATAAAAGGCCGACTCGCGTTAGAATAGCACCGATGGCCTGGAAGTCAATGCCTTTGCCATCACCAGAAATTTGCGAGGCAACGCCTTCGAAAATTAGGGTTGTAGCACGTCCCAGGATTTTTGGGCCGAGAATAGAGAAGACCGTTGACCCCGCTGAGAGGAGTAGAACAAACAGTATCAGAAGGTTATATTTGCCCAGGTACTGGATTAACCGCTTAAAAGTTCCTTTGAAGTCGCGAGCTTTCTCGCCTGGCATCATCGCCGTAGGGCCGCCGCCACGGCGTCCCATGCGCATGGGCGGTTGGCTTTCAGTTCGTTGTTTTTGTGTTTGATTGTTATTGCTGTGCTGATTGCTCATGCCAGCTCCTCCTCGCTGAGTTGTGATGTGGCAATTTCCTGGTATGTCTGACAGGTCTGCATAAGTTCGCGGTGAGTGCCTTTACCAACAATTTTGCCCTGATCCAGGACAATAATCTGATCGGCCCCTTTTGCGGTGGCCACCCGCTGGGTGACCATGAGCACCGTACTATGGCCGGTTTTCTCTTTCAAAGCTCGCCGCAGGGCAGAATCGGTCTTAAAATCGAGTGCCGAGAAGCTGTCATCAAAAATAAAGATTGGGGGTTGTTTGACCAGTGCCCGGGCGATGCTTAGGCGCTGTTTCTGACCGCCGGAGACGTTTGTACCACCCTGAGAGATTTCAGCCTGCAAGCCTTCTGGGTTTGCAAACACAAAGTCAGACGCCTGGGCGATTTCTATGGATTGGTGCAGGGTCTCCTCGCTGGCGTTCTGGTCAGCAAAACGCAAGTTAGATTCAACCGTCCCGCTGAAGAGGATGCCGTGCTGAGGGATGTAACCAATTTTGTCCCGCAGATCGCTTTGATGGACGGCACGCACATCAACCCCGTCGACCAGCACAGCGCCCTGGGTGACATCAAAAAAGCGGGGAATCAGGTTGATGACGGTTGATTTACCGCTGCCGGTGGAACCAATAATGGCGGTTGTCTCACCCGGTTGAGCGGTGAAGTTGATCCCATACAGAACACACTCCTCAGCATCAGGATAGCGGAAGTAAACGTCCTTGAATTCGATTTTGCCTGAAAAAGGCTCGGGAAGAGGCGTGGGGTTTTGTGGGTCTTTGATCACGTTTTCAGTTTCCAGCACTTCTGCAATACGATCTCCGGAGACGAAGGCGCGCGGCAGGAAGATGAACAACATGGAAAGCATCATGAAAGCCCACATGATCTGCATGCTGTATTGCAGAAAAGCCATCATATCACCAACCTGGAGAGTGGACTGTGCAATCTGGTTGGCACCAATCCAAATGATCAGAATTTGCAGCCCGCTTATGACAATAGTGTTCAACGGCATCATGGTGACCATCACACGGTTGATAAATAACCCCACGTTGGCCAGCTCGCGGTTGGCGCGATCAAACCGTTCTTCTTCAAAAGACTGTCGGTTAAATGCCCTGATGACCATCATACCGGATAGGTTCTCACGGGTGACCAGGTTAAGCCGATCGATTAATTGTTGGATGATCTTGAATTTTGGTGTGGCAATGAAAAAAATGATATTGACCAGGAAGATCAGCAATCCAACTGCTAAAGCGATGATCCACCACATGTTGGGGCTTTTATCAATCGCTCGGATCACCCCGCCAATACCCAAAATGGGGGCAAAAAATGCCATGCGAATGAGCATAAAGGTGACCTGTTGGATTTGGGTGACATCATTGGTCGCGCGGGTGATCAGGGAAGCGGTAGAAAAATTATTGAATTCCTGACTGGAAAAAGATTCGACTCTAGTAAAAACATCTTTGCGAATATCACGCGCCACGCCAGCCGAGGTGCGAGCAGCCAGAAAACTGACAGAAACGCTGGTAATGCCCGCTACCAGGGATAACAGGATCATCATCCCACCGGTGCGCAAGATGTAATTGGTTTGAATGCGGGCCAGATTGATGCCAATTTGTTCGTATTCGCGTTCAATGGCTGTGGCAGCCAGTTGCGTGGTCAGCGTAGCAGGCATGGTTTCAAATTGATCCCTAATTTGCTCGAGTACTTGTTCGCGCTGCCCGGGGGGCGCCATTGCTAATACGGTGTAAATATCCATGCCGGCAGGTATTTGTGAGGGATCAAAAGGGAGTTGGTCAAAATACGCTCCAGCGCTATCTGGATTTTTCTGCATTTGCTGGATGAGATCTGTGATGATCATTCCCCGCGCCATGATGGGTTCGATGTTTTTCCGGTCTTCCTTTGACAAATCTGCCAGCACGTAGATCGGTTCTTTTGCCAATGCAGGGTATTCTGCCAGTAACGAGCTATCCTGTGAAGGTTCTATGCGCTGGTAAGCTGCAGTGACAAGGACGCGCTCTTCTTCGCTGAAAAATACGGCCATGCGATCAAAAAACTCGCTGCGGAGGACGTCGGGAAAGGTGTTGCTGATGCCTTTGTGTTGAATGCCGACATTGACAATTTTCGACAGGTAATCGGGCAGAGCCAGGTCGGCATTGGCCATGATAAACAATAAAACGATGGCCGTTAATACCAATAAAAGATAGGGCTTGATGTATTTAATCAGTTTGAGCATCGGTTAATAGGTCCTCATAAGCGGGTGTTTATCCTGTGGCCAGTCTAACCCGCTAACTTTCTTTTGTTTTCTCCGGATCGGGTTGCAAGTTGTGGTGATGCGTATCAGAAGAAAGCTGATGCGCGTATTTATTCAAACAGGCTAAAGCAGGTAAGATCGTTTCCTTTTCCCGAGCGGTTAGCAAAGCGGCCAGATCCTCCAACCAGGCGTGCCGGGCGTGCATGGCTTCCCGAACCGTGAGAATGCCTTTTGGGGTTAATGCGATCATTTTAACCCGACGATCTGCGGGGTCTTCGGTGCGCTGGATCAGGCCCGATTTATCCAGGGGCGCTAGAAGTTGGCTGACAGCTGCCATGGTGACGCCAAGGTGATCGGCTAGATCGCTGACAGGACTGGCACCGTGATGGTAAAGCCTGAAAAGCGAATTGGCTTGTGAAAGCGAAAGGGCGCTGCGCCGATTATGACGGATGAAAGCATGCATTGAGCGGTGCATGGTTTCTTCGACCCATTCACGCAAGGTGTTAATGAAAATGTCCTGATCGGGCATGGTTTACCTCGCTTAATAGTTAAACGGGCTTAAATATATATCTTTTTGATGGCATTGTCAAGATGGTTTTTGTTTTGATTCAGATGTATTCTATTTTGATAGTTAGGTTACTTGTAATTTATTTGGGAAGAGCATAGAAATTTTCCTGAATGATAGGGATGATTTGTCCGGTCTTGTCAAGTGGTATTTGTAGATAGTCAACTTGGTGATCGAAATCTGGTAGACTAAGCTACAATTAAACGAGCGTATTTCCAGGATACATTTGCAATAAATGAGAGGAAGTATTTAGACTGATGATGAAAATACTCTATTTAGCAGGGCGCTGGGACCCAAATGAACAAACTGAATTCAGTGGATCGGACTTTGGCGCTTACCAGATGTTAAAGAAACATGTTGATGTTGAGCTTGCCTTGGTTGGCCCAATTGAAGACCAACCCAATTTAGTTGAAAAAGCTGTTTTTAGAATTTATCGTGAATGTTTTAAAAAACCAATCGTAAAATATTATCCCTCCTCGTTAAAAAGAATTGGAGATGCGGTTAATCGCGCGATAGAGGATTTTCACCCTGATGTCATCTTCACCAAGTACTCTGCCCCTGTTGTCAAAGCTACAATTAACCGGCCTTTTGTCTATATGTGTGACTCAACGGTCAACTGGACTAAGAAGCAGTGGCCTTATTTTTCTAAACTCGGTTTCGCAATCATGGAAAAGTGGGAATCAAAAGCGATACAAGAGTGCGATCAGTTAATTACCTTTAGCCAAGCAAGTGCAGACAACATTGTTAACCATTATAAAAAGGATCCTGCTAAAGTTAATGTATTTCCAATTCCTACCCATATTCCCAGCGATGTTCTTACAGGAGAAAATTCTATTCAAAAAGAGATTGAGCTTCCATTAAAATTACTCCTTGTTGGCAAACGCTATCATTTACGAGGCATTGATGTCGCGATCGAAGCGACAAAGATTTTGAATGAGAATAACTGCCCGACAAATTTGGCTATTATTGGTATAACTGGGGAGAATCAGGATTTCGTTGAATTTAAAGGTGTCTACAACAAGGAAGACCCTGAACAAATGAAAGTCTATTTTGAATTCTTCCAGTGGGCAGATTTACTCATCCATCCCTCAAGGTTTCATGCCGCGGGTATCGTTATCAGTGAGGCGGCAGGCTTTGGCTTACCAACTATTACAAACGCGGCAGGTGGATTAAGTACATCAGTTCAACATGGAAAAACAGGGCTGGTACTTCCTGAGAGCAGCCCAGCTCACGTTTATGCTGAAGCGATTCTCGAGTTGATCGAGAATAAGCAACAATATAAGAATTTTCGCTTAGCTGCAAAAGAAAGATTTGACACAGAATTAAATTGGGAAGTTGCTGGGCAACGCTTATATGAAATTCTTAAAAAAGTACACCAAATTTGATTTTTTATTTCTTTTATAATTCAACAATCAGTATAAATTAAAAATCCTTTTTAATGTGCGATAACAAGCGAGCATAACCTGTAAGAAACTTGTAAATTTCTTAAGCCATCAAATTATCTAATAAAATACCTTGAACCTCCCGATGATTCATCGGAACTTCTGGTATATTATTAGAACACTTTTCCAGGGCAGCCTGGCCTGGAAAGGACAGGCAACTGACCTTTTCACGCTATAAATAACAATTTCCGATGAAGTTTTTGAGTGAGATTATTAAGAGGATGATGCATCTTCTCACATGGACAGATTATGCAAACCGAAAAAGGTTATCCATTAATTGAGCTGATCAAAGCGCACCTCAGGGCAGGAGAGCTAAGCAAAGCAAAACAGGTAGCTGAACATCTTATCGCCAAGCATCCACAGGTTTTGGAGGGTTGGTTGTTTATGGCCGGCTTGTCCGACCCTGAAGAGGCTTTGGTTTACCTTGCCAGGGCAAATGAAATTGTTCCTGATGACCATCGGGTAAAAGAAGCCAGGGCCTGGGCAATTGAAGCCGTCAGAACGACGCCCAGCGAACCTTTTCCAACACAAGCAAGAACTACCCAGCCTGAAGCTGACGACGAAGAGCAGACTGTGCTAACCAGGCCCGGCACACATCGCCCACCACCCTCCAGGCAAGAAGAGCCGCGGTGGGCTCTGCTCAACCGAAACGGGTTTTTCAGAGGCTTAGTTCACTTAGGAAAAAAAGCCCTCCTGATTCTGCTAACCATCTTCATTGGCACGTTTATCACAATTCATCTGATGAATCGTGATGTTGTCACTGGCTTAGCAACTTCGCCTGCGCAGTTGGATGCGGTCATGGAGCGACAGGTAGAGCGCGCCGTCAAAGAATTTACTCGTGAGAACCATGAACTGAGCAATTTGCCTCCTGATGAGCAAGCGGCCTTGCTTGAGGCCTTTCGTGAAGAGATGATTACAGAGATTGGATTGAGCCTGCCGAAATTCCAACGACATTTAAAGTGGACTGTTTATGCTCTCACTTTTAATTGGGGCCGTTTCAGGGCGAGGGAACACACCCCTTTTGCAGGTTTGTGGCGTCCACAAAGATTATTGAATCTTAATGAGATCATTTTAGAATACCTGCCTAACACCTTACTTTTAATTACAACTGCTTATTTGCTGGTACTCTTGTTGGGCTTACCTTTAGCCCTCGTCATGTCGCGCAATTATAATCAATGGTACGACAAGCTCTTCTCTTTTTTTGCAACCCTTTCGTCGATTCCCAGTTGGGTGTACGGTATCATCCTGATTGCCATATTCGCGCTGGAATTGCAGTGGCTGCCAACAGGGCGAATGGTTGGCAATCTGCCGCCAGAAACAAGGTGGGGCTACATTCTGGTTGTTCTACGGCATATGATCCTGCCAGTGCTCGCTATTTTTCTGAGCATTTTCTTCAACCTGGTGTACTCCTGGCGGACGTTCTTCATCACTTTTTCATCGGAAGATTACGTTGAGCTTGGAAAAGCCACGGGGATATCAAACCGCAAGCTTCAAAGAGACTATATCCTCAAACCTACATTGCCTTATGTTATTACCAGCTTTGCCTTGATGTTTGCCACCTTCTGGCAGATGACCCTGGCCTTAGAGGTAGTTTTCAATTGGCCGGGCTTAGGCTGGTTGTATATTGTCATTGGTCTACCCAACCTGTGGGGCGAATCAGTTTATCCTGGCGATTTGGTTATTGCTATTTCACTTGTGGTCTTGTTTGCATATTTAATGGGTTCGATTGTTTTGATGCTTGATTTTTTCTATGTGCTCGTTGACCCCAGAATACGGTTTTCAATCGAGGGGGAAAACATGCACCTGAAAAAACAAAAACGAGATCCACGTTTGGCTATCAAGCGTTTGTTTAGGTTGAAAAAAAGGGCACCAATGGGATTTGGGAAAACACAGGCAAAGCCTTGTTCCTGGAATGAAACCCAGAAGCCAAAGTTCTGTGCTGACGCATCAGGGCACAGTGGGAAGCGCCCCTTCTGGAAACAGGTTAAACGCGCACTGAAAGAAATGCTCAGGTACCCTTCAGCCATCATTGGCTTTGCGATTATCGGTGTCTTGCTGATGGGCTCGCTTTATGCGGTTATTTTCCTCCCTTATGAAAATATCGGCGATGATTGGTCGCAATCGACTTTTATTGGACAACCCAAAACGCCCAAACTGGCCAAGCCGGCCTGGACGAACCTTTTTGTTAAGGGCAAGTATCTTTCTACCCTGATCCTCGATAGTAAACAAGGGGATGGCACCCACGAAGTTAATCAACTCAATGGGGACGCTAACCAGGTGATTGTGACATTCACTTTCGATTATGACTATGCAGCTTTCCCCTCGGAAATGTTCCTTTACCTATCCAGCAACTTCGATGAAAAACGCGGTTTCGCTTCTGTAATTTGGCGGACACCGGATGGGCGCGAAATGGAATTGAAGACCACCGAGGTCGCCAACCTCACCTATTATGATTTTGAAAATGGTATTCAGTATCGACGCTGGGTCAGAGATAACCCTAATTGGGCTGTTTGGTTCGATGTTGAGGATATCACCCAGAATGCTCCCCATTACCTTCTGTTTTCAGACCCAAACCAAACTGCACCGAGCGTTGTCAGGGGAACGTATGAGCTGGTCATTGATGGTTTTACCTTTGAAGAAGGTAGCGACATCCAGGTTGAGCTGGTTTTACTCGGGCAGGTGTATGGCGCAGCTGGCACGGATTTTTATCGCCGAGATTTGAGTGTTCCTTTACTGTGGGGAATGCCTTTTGCCTTGCTGATTGGACTGAGTGGGGCACTCTTTACCACGATTGTCTCAATGGCCCTGGCTGCCACGGGTGTTTGGTTTGGTGGTTGGATAGACAACTTTATCCAGCGTTTGATCGATGTCAACCTGGTGCTTCCAATTCTGGCCATTGCCGTTATGGCTTATGCTTTTCTGGGAGTCGGTGTGTGGACAATTTTGGTCGTGTATGTTTTCCTGAATGCCTTTGGTACACCAACCAAGACCTTCAGGTCAGCTTTTTTGCAAGTTAAAGAAGCCCCTTATATTCAAGCTGCCAGAGCCTATGGGGCGAAAAACAGCCGGATCATCCTGAAATATATGATTCCGAGGTTGATACCGATATTGGTACCCCAATTGGTGATTCTCATTCCGGCTTTTGTTTTCCTGGAAGCAACCCTGGGGTTTTTTAATATTCGTATGCTCTATCCTACCTGGGGCACCGTCATTTACCAGGCAGCCATGCGTGGGGGCATCTTTGGATCACGGTTTTGGATGCTGCAACCGATTGCATTGCTTTTGCTGACGGGGTTAGGTTTCTCGTTATTTGGCCTGGCCTTAGAGCGCATCCTCAACCCACGGTTGAGCGAAGACTGAACGTCTGTATTCATTCCAGATTAAAATAAAACACTGTGTTCCCAAAGTTTGGCGATAAAAAATAACATTATCGTATTCCCGGGTTAAAAGCTTTTCAAACCCACTTTCAGCTTTCAGGATGGCCTCGGCAAGGCCGTTTGTATTTAATGGTGTCGGCCAGCTAAAAAATGGGGCCGATTTATCTTTCCCATCTATTGGCTCTGATGTATAAGCATCTCAATGCCCCGATTGAACTGACCGACACATGACTTTTGTTAGAAATTTCTACTTGTTAATTTATTAGCAAAAAGCTTTCGAACCAGCTAAAACCTGAACTTGGCGTATTATTTGTAGCCTTTTAGAAATTCCACCATCATACGGACACCAACACCAGTAGCGCCTTTGTAATGGTACGCTTTGATCGGCGTTTCAGCCCAGGCTGTAGCAGCAATGTCTAGGTGGGCGAAAGGATAGTCGCCTGCGAAGGCGGCCAAGAAGGCTGCGCTGGTGATCGAACCGGCTGGCCGACCAGTTGAATTCTTTACATCAGCGATATCACTTTTAACCATCTCACGATACTCCGGCCACAAAGGGAATTCCCAAACGCGTTCTGCACTCTTTTCCCCTGCTGTTTTGATTTTGTCCGCCAGTGCCTGGTCTGTTGAAAATAAACCGGTGGCGTGGTTTCCGAGGGCGATCAAGATCGCGCCGGTGAGCGTAGCAAAGTCAATAATTGCATCGGGGTTGTAACGATGAGCATAATGGATTGCATCTGCTAGGATGACCCGACCTTCTGCATCTGTATTCAGGATTTCAATCGTCTTACCGCTCAATGATTTCACAATATCTCCTGGGCGCGTGGCATTCGAGCCGGGCATATTTTCCGCAGAAGCGATCAGGCCAACCAGGTGAATCGGCAATTTCAACCTGGCGACAGCTTCCATGGTGCCCAGAACAGTTGCCGAACCGCTCATATCGCACTTCATAGCGGCCATGTTGCCGGCAGGCTTGATATCCAAGCCGCCAGAATCGAATGAGATGCCTTTGCCGATTAGCGCTATTGTGGGAGCCTCTTCAGAAGGTTCGCCATATTCCAGGATAATGAATCGGGGTTCGTTTGCAGAAGCTTTACCAACTGCAATGATCCCACCAAACCCCTGCTCTTGTAACTCTTTCAAACCTAAAACCGTTGCTTTGATTCCGTGTCGTTTGCCCAACGCTAAGGCTTCTTCGCCAATGCGGGTTGGGGTCACTTCGGCGGCTGGTTTGTTGACCAGGTTCCTGGCGAGGATTACTCCAGCCATAACAGCCAGCCCTTCAGCAACACCTTTTTCAGCTTTGCCAACATCCTGGCTGAAGATCTGGACTTCTTTGACTTCGAAGGTGGCATCATCTTCTAGGTCGGTCTTGTAATCAAGAAAACGATAGCTTCCCAGGGTTGCGCCCTCTGCAATTGCCTGCGAGCGGGCCTGTTCATCCACACCGGTTTCCCCAATAGTTGTGAACGAAACCAGAGCCCCTTTAAGGCGGAGAGCTTCTTTAATACCCAGGGCAGCAGCATTGCGGAAGGTATCCGTATCGACTTTGCTGCCTTCGCCCAGGCCAACCAGTAATACTCGAGCTGGGGAAACTGTACCATGCCCATAAAGCAACAGAGTTTGTTTGGCTTTGCCTGAAAAATCATCAGCCAGAAAACGTTCTGATAATTTTTCAGGTAATTCAGCACCCTTGACTGACAGAATAATAGCCAGGTCAGATTTTTCTTCTAACAAGTTGTCAGTCTTGATATTAAATTTCATAATTCTAAACTCCTTTTCAATAAATTATTATCAGCAGCTACCATTCTACAACAAAATGAACAAAAAGCTCCTTGATCTGTTTATTGCTAACTCTTTTCCTGCGAAAAAGCCCTGCCGAATTGAATTCTAAAGATTATCAATTATAAAAAACATTAACCTGGAGGATGATAAAATTAATTTTGACAATCTTGTTCACTGTCACTTTCAACCTTTTCATTAACGAACCCCTATCTTTCCATTAACAAATCTATGGTATGATTTTCTCGGTTATAATTACGATCATTGAAAGTAACGGTTTTTATTGATAATGTCATTATTCTTTTGCAGCGGCGTCGAATGACCATGATGTGTGACTTTCACAGACCCCATCTTGCTACAGGTAAATTCCCATCTTTAAATCAATTAATGTATAGGACTTGTTTATGCTAGGAATCGTTCAGATTCTGGCTGGGTTAGCATTGTTTCTTTTCGGCATGCATATGCTCAGTTCACGGATAGCAAAATTGGCCGGTGACAAAATTCAGCGGTGTCTGGAACG
>LSQX01378713.1_pt1 | contig 11809 bp, 6 predicted proteins | sample 654561 | NCBI WGS metagenome assembly LSQX01 (sample SAMN04489861, study PRJNA283612) | anaerobic digester metagenome | isolation source: 4 biogas reactors fed with cattle manure at either 37C or 55C with and... | place: Denmark: Kongens Lyngby | collected 2014 | reverse complement strand
ACCACGCTAATGGACTCCACCCCGCCAGACGGGCCACCTCTTCTTCTGGCATGCCCTCCCGCAGACGTGCGGTGATCCAGTAATTGCGCAACCGCATGGTTTTCGGGGAACCGGTACGCAACTTGTCACCCCGCTTCAGAAACTGCGTCACCCGCACTCGCCCTGCGCGGGCGATGAGTGTCTCCGGTGGCACGCCCTGGGCCGCCCGGAAGACGAGCTCTGCAAAGCGCGGTTCCACCTGCACCAGTACCTCCGGCCCGCCCCTCAACCGGCCCGCATTGATGAAGACAGAGCCGTCGCTGTGGTGAACATCGCGGGCCTGGGCGGCTTCGATTTCACGCAGGCGCAGACCAGCACCCGCAGCCAGGGCGATGGCCATCTGGGCATAGTGCCGGCGATGCGCGGTGTACTGGGACTGTGCCCACTCGATGTACCCCGTGACCTCGGCGGCAGAATAGGGCTCGTTGTACTGCCTCTGCCGAGGCCCCACCTTCTCCCAGCAGTGCGGATTCAACTGCTGAGACAGGTAGTAGAGACGCTTGCGCTCCGTCTCCACTGTCGCCGGAGCACCGTTGAACGTGGCGAGATAGTTGTCGATGAGATCAGGCTGGAGCAGGTCAGGCTTCAGCTCCAGGCCCAGATAGACATGGCAGCGATGCAGAAACCGTGCCACCGCCAGCCGCGTGCTGACAATCGCCTTGTATCCCCATCCATGCTCGACCCGCAGCCAGTCCACCAGTTCAACTGTCAGAGGCCGGATGACCATCCACTCCGCCTCCGGCAGCGACCTTGGAGTCCAATGGTGGATAGCCCGCTCCGCCGGTGTCATCTCCCCTGCGGACACTGCCGTCGTTTCCGGTGCCACCCCCTGCGAATACACCCCCTCGTGTGTCTCCCGGAGAGCACAAGGGGTCTCGATAATCTCAGGAGCATGACCACGCACCGTGGCCGGCAAGGCCGTCTCCGCCCCAAGGACGTCTCCCACACCTGGCCCAATGACCGGATCGACGATCCCGTCTACGAGGCCCTGCGACAACTCGCCCTCAATCTCCGTGACGTCATCCGCGTCCGACAGGTCAGGGGCTCCGGCACCGTCAGCAGCTTCGCCAACGAACTCGGCATCAACCCCGGCCCCATCCAGAATTTCCTCAATGGCACCGCCATCATCGACACCTTCACCCTGGCGGGTATCGAGACGGACATCGGCATCACGCTGTGGCCGCGACATCAGCGGCTGGGGTACGACCAACTCTGGTGAATCAGGGCGACCATCGCGCAATTTTCTGTTTCGGTAGGCATCCAAGGAGATCACCACCGGATTCGAAACGGCAAGATGCGGGCTATGAACAGGCTCTTTACTCATGATTCCCATCTCACCACAGAAAACACTTTCGTTCATTTACCTATTTAAATAGGCAAAATCACCCATATGTACGACATTTTATATGTGGGCCAAATAGTGGCTCCTACCTGCAGAAAGGTGCCGATCCGAATCCCGGTGCGCAATTTTCCGGTAAGATCATCTAAGAATTCTTGAATGGTGAATCGGCCTTTTGGCCGCCTCCCTATTTGAGTGGCTAAAATCCACTTCACCCATCCTGGAAAGATGCTCTACAGTGGTGTGATTTTGGTCACACCCGGCTCTTTTCCGACACGTCTTGCCAGCTGGTCGTAGCGATACACCTGGGTTCGATCCGCATTCTGAACCCAAGGCCGGTAGTGCTGCAGGTCCGACAGACCCGCCATCGCACACAGGACTGAGTGCGGCAGGCACTCCATGAGGTGGTCGATCACCCAGGTCGAACGCAACCGCCGGGTGTCCGGAATGACGTACCCGGGACAGCGTGGACGACTGCGTTTGATGAACGTCGAGAGCACACCCGTCTTCCGGTTGGCGCTTCCCGGCTTGAACAAGTACCCCTCGTCGCCCACCTCCTCGGCCCGGGACAACAGATCAGCCTCGAAGACCTCCGTGACGATCACGTCCCTGGGCTTTGCGCCCCGGTAGCCCCGGGGCTTGACGAGCAGTCCCGAACGGGTCTCACGGACATGCGCCCCGGTGGTGGACATAATCTCCGAGGCCCGCAGGCCTGCCCCCAGGGCAAGTCCGACAATGACACTGGCATCGGCGTTGCGCTCCGGGTCGCCCTGACTCTTCGACCAGTCCCGGATGGACCGCACCTCAGCAGCCGAGTACGGCATCGCCGAAGGCTTGTACCCGTAGCGGGTGTCCACGTCGAGCGGGAAACCGGCGGGGTTGAGGTGCCGCCCCACTGCAGTGAGCATGGATCGCCGTGAGCCCTTGGCCCGATTGCCGGCCTCCACCTCCTGCTCGAAGAAGTTGTGAATCGTCACCTCACTGAAGACCGTGTCATAGCGCAGCGGCAGGCCGTAGTAGACGTTCACGAAGAGCGCCAGACGGGCGATGTAGCCCATGTAGGCACGCAGCTGATCATTGGTGAAGTACGGCAGGTCCAGCGAGTCCTCCGCCGCCTGGATCGTGAATGCCGACACCGACTCCCACTGCTCCGGGGTCATCGTGTCCTTGAAGGGGTGGTAGCGGTAGATGATGCTCTCCTCCTCCCCCGCCCCTGCCTCATTCGGTACTGACTCCGGCGTTGGCTCCGTCGCCTGCGCCTGGGGCCGCCCTTCTTCCGAGGAATGCACCTCTTCCGATGCCTCACTGCCACTGCCGCCTGTCTGCCTGTTCGCTGCATCTACCATGACGTCTCTACCTGCCTTTCCCATCGTGTCGATACCGTCACGGTAGCGAGGAAAAGCAGGCGGGAAAAGCCCTAAAATGCCCTCTGACCAGCCCGTTTACTTGCCCACATAGTGTTTCGTGAAAGTGCGTGACAGGCCGACCACTCCCCCGTCCCGGCCAGCTGGAGGCGTGTCCCCGGTTCCAGGAAAAGTCCCCAAACATCGCCCCGTGCATAGTTTCCGGAAAACCGGCACTATAAAGTCACTACCGACGCAGCATGGCAGCTTCCCGCCCCTGAACGGGTGTGAACGCTAGGCCGATGCGCCCGAGATGCTGAACCGTATCCGCATTCTGCAGGGAATCGCTGCCGACTTCCCCGGCACTCCACACGCCAAGAAAAGCAACGCCGCGACCGCTTTTCTGTATCACAAATGATACAATTTGATGAGAATCCCACGTCAGAAAGACTTTTTTCCATGGTTAAACCAGATCCGAACTTCATCTGGGCCATCGCGGATATCCTGCGAGGCCCCTACCGCCCCAAGGAATACGGCACGGTGATCCTACCGTTCACCGTGTTGGCACGATTCGAGGCGGTTCTGGCTCCGACCAAAGATCAGGTCCTGGCAGTGGCGAAGGCTCACGCCGACGCTCCCACGCCAAAGCCTGAACTGATCCGCCACGAAGAGCTCAAACGTGCTGCAGGCCACCCGTTCTACAACACCTCCCAGTACAGGTTCGGGGCCAATACACTTGGCGATCCCGCGAACCAGGCAGACAACCTCCGCAACCTCATCGAGGGATACAACGAGGAGGTTCGCGAGGTGTTCAAGGGGTTCAACATGGATGCGGTCATCCAGGACCTCGATGACCGCAATCGCCTTGCAGACGTCATCAAGCAATTCGGCACGCTCGATGTCCACCCTGATCGTGTGAGCAACGCCGAGATGGGTGACGTCTTCGAGGAGCTCATCCGTCGCTTCATGGAGGCCAGCAAGGACGTCGCCGGCGACTACTTCACCCCGCGTGAGGTGGTCCAGCTCATGGTGTCGATCCTCTTCTCCCCTGACGATGAAGATCTCTCCGACCCGCACCTCATCCGTTCCGTCTACGACCCCACCTGTGGCACCGGCGGCATGCTCTCGGAGGCCCACCACTGGATGGAGACCCACGGCGGTCAGGCGACCCTCAACCTCTTCGGCCAGGAGTTCAACGCCCTGTCGCATGCCATGGCCAAGTCGGATCTCATCATCCGAGGCCAGGACTCGCGGAACATCTACTTCGGTGACACCCTGCTCGATGACGGCCACGCCGACCGGACCTTCTCCTACTGCCTGTCCAACCCACCCTTCGGTCAGGACTGGAAGGTGCAGGAGAAGGCCGTCAAGGCTGAGCGCGAGAGCAGCGGCGCGGACGGTCGCTTCGCAGCAGGTCTCCCCGGCGTCGGCGATGGAGCCATGCTCTTCCTGCAGCACCTCGTCTCGAAGATGCGCCCGGAGGATGAGGGCGGCGGCCGTGGCGCCATCGTCCTCAACGGCTCGCCCTTGTTCACTGGTGGTGCCGGCTCCGGCCCCTCTGATATCCGCATGCACCTGCTCGACAACGATGTCGTCGACGCCATCATCGGCCTGCCCACCAGCATGTTCTACAACACCGGCATCGCCACCTACATCTGGATCCTCGACAACAACAAACCCGAGGAACGCCAGGGCAAGGTCCAGCTCATCGACGCCACGGACATGTGGATTCCCATGCGTAAGTCCGTCGGCGACAAGCGCCGCATGCTCTCGGCCGACAACATTGCCGACATCGTCCGCCTCTACGCCGAGTACGAGGATGCCGATCCCGAGCTGTCGAAGATCTACCCGACCGAGGAGTTCGGCTACCGCACCATCACCGTCGAGCAGCCGCTGCGTCAGATCTTCCAGGTGACTGAGCAACTCATCGAGGCCGTCTTCGAGATCAAGTCCATTGCGAAGCTCCCCGAGGCCACCCAGGATCACCTGCGGGCTGTGCTGGAAGACCTCGACCGAGAGAAGACCTGGACCCACCCCAAGGACTTCGACAAGGACCTGGTCGCAGCCCTCAAGAAGCATGACGTTGGTCTGACGCCTGCCCAGCGCAAGTCGGTGAGCAGCGTGTTCGCGGTGTCGTCTCCCGAGGGTGAGCTGGTCACCGACCGCAAGGGCAACCCACTGCCGGACCCGACGCTCCGTGATACCGAGAACGTGCCGCTCACTGAGAATGTCGCCGCCTACGTGGAGCGCGAGGTTCTCCCCTGGACCCCTGAGGCCTGGGTGGATGAGTCCAAGGAGAAGATCGGCTACGAGATTCCCTTCACCCGCGCCTTCTACAAGTACATTCCGCCACGCCCGCTGGCCGAGATCGACGCCGATGTGCAGGCGGCCATTGCCCGGGTGCAGGCGCTGTTCGCGGAGGTGAAGTCGTGAGAGCAGCGTGGAAAGAAGTGCAACTTCGACGGCTTGCACAAATACCTATTAAGAACGGGGTAGGAGAAGCCGCCCAAGATCTAGACGAAGGATCAGTTCGTTATATCCGGACTACAGATATTGTCAACCTGCACCGGCTAGATTCTACGAAAGCAGCTGGTGTCCCGGCGGATGTTGCAGTCTCGGCCATGTTAGAACCAGGTGACCTCCTGATGAGTGCAGCTGGGACGGTAGGAAAGGCTCATCTCTGGAGTTCCAAAGAAGCGGCCTGCTTCGCGGGCTTTCTTGTACGATTTCGCGCAAATCAGGCGATGTGCGATCCTCGTTTCATCGGGTGGTGGTCTCAAGGGAAGGGCTTTAAGGATCAAGTTCTAACCGGAGCAGTGAGATCAACGATCAACAACTTCAGCGCTGGCAAGTATCGAGCGTTACGTGTCTTCCTTCCCGAACTGAGTTATCAGCGGTCCATCGCCGATTTCCTCGACCGGGAGACTGCCCAGATCGACGCAATGATCGAGGCGCAGGAGGCGCTTGCGACGATTGCCGGCGAACGTCGACGGGCAGTTATTCACCATTACGTTACCAAGGGATTGGCGACGGGAGCTTCACTCAAAAACACTCCTTTGAAGTGGTTGGGTGAAATCCCTGAGCACTGGGAAGTTGCCAATATCCGTCGCCATGCTGAGATGAAGACTGGACATACCCCGAGTCGATCCGTGCCCGAATACTGGGTTGACTGCGATATCCCTTGGATCACATTGGCTGATGTGTGGCAGCTGCGAACGGGAAAGATCGAATACATCGAGAACACCGACGAAATGGTCAGTGAACTCGGTATCGCAAATTCTGCGGCCGAGCTTCTACCTGCAGGAACCGTAGTGCTATCTCGCACAGCTTCAGTCGGATTCTCCGGCATCATGGCAACGCCAATGGCGACCAGTCAGGATTACTGGAATTGGATCTGCAAGCCGTCGATGCTACCGGAGTATCTGTTGTACGTCTTCCGTGCAATGGAGCAAGAGTTTCAGGCTCTGCGCAGGGGTTCCACCCATCAGACCATCTATCAGCCAGTGGCTGCGAGTTTCCGAATCCCGGTTCCACCTCTGGATGAGCAACGTCAGATCGTCGAAGAACTTCGGCAAACCCTGCGTCGCACCGATGAGTTGCTGGAGGAAATTGCCGCGACTACAGCCCTGCTCCGCGAGCGCCGCGAAGCGCTCATCACCGCCGCTGTCACCGGCCGTATCGACCCCGAGACCGGCATCGAATACCCCGAGAACCCAGAAACACCCAAGGAGAGTTAAACCATGTCTGACCTGCATCAGGAGAAGGCCATGGAGGACGAGGCTGTCGAGCTGCTCTCCTCCCTGGGCTGGAAGTACGAGGAAGGCTCCGCCGCCGCCTACGACAAGCAGCGGGCGCTCTTCCCCGAAGATGTGTTTGCCTGGCTCGACGCTACCCAGCCAGAAGAGCTGGCACGCCACATCAAGCCCGACATGGACCCGACGGCAAAGACCAAGGCCCGCAACGGCATCCTCGACGCCCTGGCCAACACGCTGAGCAACACCCAGGGCGGCGGCACGTTGCATGTACTGCGCAAGGGATTCAAGCGGATCTCCTCGACCTTCCAGATGGTGCAGGCCAAGCCGACCGAGACAATGAACCCGACGACTATGCAGCGTTATGAGGCCAACATCCTCCGCGTCGTGCGTCAGGTCCGCTACTCGGCCACCAACCCGAACAAGGCCATTGACCTGGTGCTCTTCTGCAACGGTATTCCGGTGGCCACCATCGAACTCAAGACTGAGTTCACCCAGTCTGTGACTCAGGGGCAGTTGCAGTACCGGTCGGATCGAGATCCCGGCCCGGACGGCAAGGACGTGTTGCTCGCCTGGGGCAAGCGGGCACTCGTCCACTTCGTGGTCACCAACAACGAAGTCGCCATGACCACCAAGCTCGATGGTCCCAAGACGACCTTCCTGCCCTTCAACCAGGGCAACGGCACCGACAAAGGCAACCCGCTCAACCCCCACGGCGCCCGCACCGAGTACTTCTGGCGGGAGGTGCTTGACCCGGACGCCTTCCTCACCATCCTCACCAAGTACATCGTCCTGCGCACCGACGAGAAGCCGGACCCGCTCACCGGCAAGACGGTGAAATCCACTTCCCTGCGCTTCCCCCGTTACCACCAGTGGGATGCCGTGGAGAAGATCGTCAACCGTGTCAGGCAGGTCGGCGTCGGTGAGCGCTACCTCATCGAGCACAGCGCCGGCTCCGGCAAGACCGACACCATCGTCTGGACCGCTTTCCGTCTGGCGGCCCTCCACGACGAGAACAATCAGAAGGTCTACGACTCGGTCATTGTCGTCACCGACCGCAACGTCCTGGACAAGCAGGTGGCTGCCGCCATGCGCCAGCTTGACCCACATGGTGCCCAGATGGTCAGCATCGGCGGTACGGGACAGTCCAAGTCCTCCGAGCTGGGTGAGGCCCTCACGTCCAAGACCCCCATCATCGTGGTGACCATCCAGACAGCCCCCTTCGCCCTGCAGTACCTGCGCGAGGAGGCAGAGAAGACCGGCGGTACCTACGCTGTCATCGCCGATGAGGCACACTCCTCCCAGACCGGCAAGGCGGCAGCCAAGCTCAAGGCAGTGCTTAGTCCCGCAGAGTTGGAGACACTGGCAGATGGAGGCGAAGTCGACGCCCAGACCATCCTGGCGGCCGAACTTCCCCAGCGAGCCGAGACCCCGAACCTGACCTACCTGGCGTTCACCGCAACGCCGAAGCCCAAGACGCTGGAGCTATTCGGCACCCCCGACCCGAAGGATCTCGACAAGGACGGTAACCCCAAGCCGAAGCCCTTCCACCGCTACACCATGCGCCAGGCCATCGCGGAAGGCTTCATCCTCGATGTCCTGCAGAACTTCACCGAGTACGACGTGGCCTATGAACTGGGCCAGAAGGTCAGGAACGATGGAGTAGAGAATCTGGTCGACAAGCAGGCAGCTCACGTGGCCGCCACCCGATGGGTGATGCTGCACGAGTACAACATCACCCAGAAGGTGAAGATCATCATCGAGCACTTCCAGGAGCATGTCGCCGGCATGCTCGGTGGTGCGGCCAAGGCCATGATCGTCACCTCCTCGCGCAAGCATGCACTCAGGTACCACAAGGCCATCGAGAGGTACCTGGACAAGAAGAACATCCACGACATCAAGGCTCTGGTGGCCTTCTCCGGCAAGGTCACCGTGAAGGCAGACGACAAGGACTTCGCTCCCGACAAACTGCTGCCCATCGGTGAGTACACCGAGGCCTCCGTCAACACCGGGGTGAAGGGCCGACCGCTGGACGAGGCCTTCAACGGACCCGATTACCAGGTCATGATCGTGGCGAACAAGTTCCAGGTGGGCTTCGATCAGCCGCTGCTGTGTGCCATGTATGTCGATAAGCGCCTCGACGGTGTCCTGGCCGTGCAGACACTCTCACGCCTCAACCGCACCTGGCCAGGGAAGGACAAGGTCTACGTCCTCGACTTCGTCAACAAGGGCGAGGACATCCTCAACGCCTTCCTCCCCTATCACAAGGGTGCTGAACTGAAACAGGTCACTGACCCGGAGCTGGTCAACAACATCGCCATGAAGCTCGATCACTTGGGTCTGGACCGCATTTACACCATGGAGGAGATCACCAGGGCCGCCGAGGCCCAGGTGGGAGCCCGGGGCAGCCACAACGCACTCAACGCAGCCGTGGATCCCGGTGTCGAGCGCTTCCAGAACCTGATGAACGAGGCCATCGAGAAGGGTGACGAACAGGAGCGACTCGAGCTGGAGGGCTTCCGTTCCGACCTGATGAACTACGTCAAGGCCTACGACTTCCTCTCCCAGATCATCCCCTACGGGGTGGAGGCCGAGTCCCGGGCGATCTACTACCGCCTGCTGTCGAAGAAGCTGGCCGAAGACCATCCAGGCATCACGGTGGACATCGACAATCTGGTCCTGTCCAAGTTCAAGGTGAAGAAGAAGGGCAAGGTTCAGCTCAAGCTCACCGGTGACCCCACACCGCTCTCCCCCTTGTCGGAGATGGGCACTGCCGAGGCACGCGAGCGCGACCAGGTCCGGTGGGCGGAGATCATCGACCTCATCAACGAGATCTTCGCCGACAGCGGCCTGACAGCTGACGATGCCGTTCCTCAGTTGGAGGACTTTCTCCGCTCAGCCAAGAAGAGCATCAACCTGGTGGCCAAGGCGAAGGCCAACTCCGACGCCGACTTCAACAGTGACGCCTCGGTGATGTCTGACATGTTGACGATGCTTCTGGACCGGCATGCCAAGAGCGAGACTTTCGTCAACGCGCTGCTCAAGGGGCAGAACATGGCCGGCTTCCAGAATCTCATGGCCATGCTCGGTCTCCGTGAGTACCTGGCCAATGATCACACCGGAGATAAGGCCGAAGTCGACAGTACTGCGGACATCGTCGAAAAGGGCGACAATGGTCAGTAAGCAGCTGGGTACAGCTATCCGCGAAGCCCGGATAGCTTGCGGGTGGAGCCAGGAGGAACTGGCCATTCATTCGAGAGTATCCCGGCCGACTATCGCGAGGTTGGAGGCCGGCCATGACGTCACCACCTCCAGTCTTGAGAAATTGGCCAAAAGCCTGGGACTTGAACTGAAGTTTTGCCCTATCCACAAACGAGATGCGTAGATAGCCGCAGTAATGCGCGTCAAAATGTTGAACCATTTGAGGAGCAGTGTTAACAATGATTTTTGGAGGGCGCAGTAGGCGTCTGGACCGACAGGACGACTCCAAGTACCAAAACCACATGGATTCGTTTCCAACGGCCCCACCCGAACCTCACACTCCCACCCCTGCAAGTGAGATCTTTTACGGAGTACCGGAAACCAGTAGAACTGCAGACCATTCGGATCCTAAGGATTAGCTCGTGATTCCAAGTGGGTGGAGCGGATTCCTTGCGTTCATCCTATTCGTAGCTCCTGGACTTGCCTACGATTTGATGCGAGCGCGGACGGTAGTGCCAGTTAAGGAGACCACTTTCAGGGAAATCAGCCGAGTGGTCTTGGTTTCCGCAGCGTGTTCAACACCTGCTGCTCTTACAGTTCTGGTCGCGGTTTGGGCATTTGAGCGGAACGGGGTCAAACAACTTCCCACTCTTCAGGAGCTGGTGACTTTGGACTCAATGCTTCTCGGAGAGAAGCTGTTCGGAACAATAGCAGTCATTGTTGGTTTCGTGGTCGTATCCATGCTCATCTCCCGCGCCCTGGTCCTATTTAAATCGAAGTCTTCTCAGGCGCGGCTCTCTACCGTCTCAGGCTGGACGGTGGCGTTGCGTGAGCACAACCTTCCCACGACGATCCCTCATGTGACGCTCAAGACCCGTGATGGACTGGTATGGACAGGGCAAGTCTCCAATTTTTCTGCGAACCTCGAACTGGCTGATCGTGAGATAGTGCTCACCCCGCCATTTTCGCTTGGAAAAGACGGCGAAGCAGTGCCCTACGACAGTGGTTGGCAGCGGATTGTCATCTCAGCGAACGAGATTCAATGGATGGCTGTCAGCTATCAGCCCGCCACCGCCCGCACCATAGCGGATCCCGAAGTGGATCCGGATAACTCATCAATGCATTAAGTCATCCAATTAGCAGATAAATTCTGTCAAGACTCTTATCAGACTTGATATGTTAAGATTCGACGCTGCAAACATCACTACTAGACTCATGATTAAAAGAGCACTATAAAACGGCGCAATGGACCATGACGACCACGCAGACCACGGCGGCAATGAGGATCTTCTCGGTTTCTTCCTAGATTCCCTGGTCGCCTTTTCTGTAGCCGAGTCTGGGGCTGGAACGTCGAGGGGATTAAGGGAGTACAAGGGTACTTGGTTGCCCGGTCTGATCACTTCTGCGTACAGATTACGGAATAGTCGCTCGCTATGGAGGTAATTCGCATCCAATAGGGCAAAGAGTATGATCACGACGGCGCCGATAGCTCCCAGCCCCCATGATTCCTGGGTCAACGCGAAGCCGAAGGTCGCCGTAATGATCGGTAGCAGCCAACTCTTCGCGGAGGCCGAAGCCGAAGATTGGCGGGCGATCACTGTCTGGATGAGGTCGAGATGCTTCCGGTGGTCCTCAGGCGTGATCGTAAATCTAGGGACACTGGTCTTCTCCCCCGCGAGGGTCTTCTCTCCCACGAGCTTCTTTACCACTTCTTGAACGTGATTGAGCTCCTTATCTGCGAAATTGGTGTCCTCTGGCCAGATGAGCCCCATGGAGTCGTCGGCGAAGCGCGGAACGAGATGTACATGGAGATGGGGAACGGTTTGCGTGGCTGCTTCACCGTTGGATTGGATGATATTGAGCCCGTCGGGATGGACTGCTTCTCGGAGAACATCACTCAACAAAAGTGTGGCTGGTCAAGTCTTGGGAAGTGGTGTATCTGCCTTTCGATAAAACAAGCAGCATGACGGCGTCAGGGACCGTCACGAGACCGGTACCAGTACTGGCTCATGCAACCTCCTGAGTGGACTCGCCGGCATCGATGACGGCGGCGGCCATCATCGCCTTCGTCTGCTCCAGGGCCGTCAACGACATGTAGCGCTTTTGCTGAATCCAGTCATCGTGCTGCTCCGCCA
>LSQX01041540.1_pt5 | contig 11810 bp, 13 predicted proteins | sample 654561 | NCBI WGS metagenome assembly LSQX01 (sample SAMN04489861, study PRJNA283612) | anaerobic digester metagenome | isolation source: 4 biogas reactors fed with cattle manure at either 37C or 55C with and... | place: Denmark: Kongens Lyngby | collected 2014 | reverse complement strand
TCTGAATTCATAGTCTCCCTTAGAATTACAGACTCGAAGCATTTATGGCAGTTTTTATTCAGTTTTAGTATATTATTAGAATTTTCTGCTTACATTTTAATATATCTAAAAAGAATAATCAACAGCTATTTCAAATTATTTTGCGATTACCCTATAATTAAGGCATTGACATAATGTTTGATATCCCTTCCTTAAGGTACCCGTTCAGCCAGCCGGCTACCTCGGGAGTATTGAGGGGAAGCCCCTTAAGGATTTTTTTTAGTTCCCTGGTATCCATGGTAAAGACTTGTCCGTTATAGGAATGGCTATACACGAAATCTATTGAAGGGTTAAGTATCACAAGGCTGAAAACCGTCTCCGGCATATCACCTATAGGAGGACGGTCTATATTATCATACTGGAAGCTGGCATCTATCTCGGTACCCTTTCCCGGCTCCGATTTAATAGAAAAATAGCCACCGCATCTTTCGCAGGAAGCCTTTAGAAGGGGAAGGCCCAGCCCCACCTTTCTTGTTTTTCTTGAAGTATAAAAAGGGTCCGCCGCCTTTTTGGCGGTTTCCCTGTCCATACCCCTGCCATCATCTTTAATCCGTACCCGCAAAACATTATTCACAGTATCCTCTTCCACCGATATTTCAACCAGGGCTGCCTCCGCCTCCAGCGAATTATTGACGATGTCAAGGACATGCAGTGAAATATCCCTCATAACAATACTCCTTTCGGAAGCAAGGGGACGGTTCTTTTATAGCTGCGCCAGTATTCCCGAGACGCTTACCTCCTTAACTTCCACAAAAAACTCCCGCTCAAGTATATCCCCAAGCCGGTGGGCGTCGGAAGAATGTATTATCCTGTACCCCTTCAACTGGCTGTATTGGCGCAAAAGCCCGGCTACACTTCCCCGTTTGCTTACCTCCACGCTCTTAATATCAAGCCCCGGCGGAATAAACCCAAGGTTTGATATGATGCTGTACGTCTTCCTGTCGATGTGGGCGGGCACCACCCTACCTCCCAGGGAGGTGGCCATATTGACTATTTGCTCAACCGAAAGCTCCACCGAGCCGATAAGCAGCCGGTCGTTAAATCCCTTCACCCTGTCCTTTTCGTCCATTATTACCTGCTGGCCGAAAAAGTCCGGCCTGTTTTTACCCTTAAGATGTTCATAAATCCCTTCCTGAAAGGCCAGTACCCGGTCCGGGCTGGCGAAATAACATAGCAGGTGCACCTCTTCCCGGGACTGTACTTCCATGCCGGGCAGCACTATTATCCCCTTTTCTATGCCCAACTTCATAACGGCCTCCACATTTTCCGCCGAATTGTGATCGGTTACCGCTATGGCGTCCAGGTCCTTAAGGCAGGCCATGTTTACTATGTTATTGGGCGTCATGTCGCTGTCGCCGCAGGGGGAAAGGGCTGAATGAATGTGTAAATCCACCGCTATCCTCATGGCGGGCTAGACCCCCAGGTCGTGCAGCTTGCAGCACAGGGTGTAGGTATCATCCCCTGTAGTCAGTATCGGTATACCCTCCCCATTAGCCTTGTCCAAGGTATCCCCGTCCACTTCCACGCCGGCTGCAACTATTATACATGCCATCTCAATTAGGCTGGCAACGGCAACAATGTTTGCGTGGGCCTGGATGGTAACCCATACGTTCCCTTTGGAGGCGTTTGCCATGACAAAGCTCAACAGGTCGCCTGCATAGGCACCGTTAACCGCCCTGTCCATGCCTTTTTGTCCCGCCACCGGGTTTAGTCCCAAGTTCCGGCAAAGCTCGTTTACATTCATCCTATTCTACCCCCTGTTAATTTCGTTCATTTTTTCCCTCAGCCTGAATATACAGTCCACTTCCCTTGCCCTGCCGTTTACAATATCCTCCGCTAGGGCTCTGCAGGTGGGCGCGCCGCAGGAGCCGCAATCAATACCGGGCAGTTTTTCCAGTATCTCCTCAACCTTCTCCATCTTTTGGATGGCTTTGCCTATATTCGGGTCCAGGCTTACCATTTTTTTGGGCTTTATTTCCTCGGTCCAGGTGAACAGCCCGGTATCAAGAAGCTCCTTCACCTTTTCCTTGCCTATTAGCTTGGGGGAAGGAGTAATATCCGCCAGATGCTTTATCCTGGTCTTTGCGACAAAGGCGTTTTCCACAAGAAGTGGCCCTCCAACACATCCGCCGGTGCAGGCATAGGCCTCAATGAAGTCCAATTTTTTTAGCTTGCCCAGTTCAACCTCCTCAAAAATATTTATGACATTTTCAATGCCGTCAACCGCAAGATAGTTTTTAGAGCCTATTGAATGACTCTGCCCCCCTATAGTGCCCCATTTAAGCCCCCTGCCGGAAAACTCATAGCCCTCAACCTTCTCCAGACTTTGTAATTCTCTTAAGTTTTTTGACAGGCTTCCGAATATTTTTCTTATGGATATTAGCCCATCAGTGTATACAAAGCTTATCCCTACCGGTACCTGTACGCTGGTTACTCTTGCAGGACACGGCGTAAGATAAAATACCCCGATGTCTCCCATTCTAAAATTTTTTTTGTTTGCTATATCGGTTTTTTTAAGCCTTGCGGCGATCTCCATGGGAGAAACCAAGGGTATTACATTTTCCAAAAGGTCAGGATACCTGAGCTGTATCAGACGTATTATAACCGGACAATCGCTGTATATCGCCGGTCTTGTTATCTTCTTCTCCTCCAAATAGTGCTTTTTTATAATTGCAGAAGCAATATCGCAATAGGGTGAAATATCATAGGCTTCATCAAAGCCCAGCATCTCAACCGCCTTTAGTACTTTCCCCAACCCCGTGCCAGTATCAAACTGGCCATGACCTACTGGCGGCACAAGGGCTATCCTATATTTATATTTTTTGATGTCCTCCAAATCGTCGGTCACGGCTTTTTGTGCATGATAGGGACATACCCGGATGCACTCGCCACAGTCTATACACTTCTCACCGGAGATGCTCGCTTTTCTACCCCTCACCCTTATCGCCTCGGTAGGACATCTCTTTATACAGTGAGTGCATCCTTTGCAGCTATCCTCGGATAATACTACCGAATGAAAATAATTGTCCATTTGACCACCCTCTTAATCATGAATGTATATAGTGCTGGTTACAGTGGTGCCTTTACCTTTTTGGGATTCTATCTGAAACTCATCGCTGCACCGTTTCATATTGGGCAGCCCCATCCCTGCGCCAAAGCCCATTTCCCTTACATGGTCAGAAGCCGTTGAATATCCTTTTTCCATTGCCCTGTCGATATCCGGGATTCCCGGGCCATAGTCCCTGGCTATTATTTCAATCTTAGCTTTGTCAATACTTACAATGATTTCTCCTCCGTTGGAGTGGATAGTTATATTTATTTCCGCTTCATAGGTAACTATCGCTACACGCCTTGTTATATCCGAAGGTATCCCCAGTTTTTTCAGTACCTTTTTGGTGTTGCTGGACGCGTCTCCAGCCTTAGCAAAGTCCTCTGGATTTACTCTGTAGCTTAGTATTACCATGTCCCTTGAACTCATGTTACAACTCCCAACTCATCAATTCCCTTAAGCCCCGCATTGTAAAGAATTCCACTGGTAGTATACAGGGTATAGGGCGTACACATGATTGTCATACCGTTCTCCTCCGCCAATTCCAAAGAAGCGGTGTCAGGCCTTTTGCCCCTCACATAAATAATAGCTGCAATATCCATCATTTCTGCGGTCCTTATAACCTGTGGATTGGTCAATCCGGTAAGCAGTACAGTTCTCTCGTTAACGAAGGCCAATACATCGCTCATAAGGTCCGCTCCAAAGGCGAAGTCCACTTCCCGGTCCATTCTGGACATCCCGGCTATTACCTCCGCATCAAGGATATCCCTTATTTCATAAAGATACATATTAACCTCCCTCTTCTATTTGAAGTTTTTGCCGCTTTACCTATATAACTGTACTTAATCTTTCTAACAGTCCTACATAACAGTTGATAAGCTCCATGGAAATCTGGCCCGGTATGGCGTGCTGATGATTATACTCGGAATAGCTGCCCAGCATTGCAGTATACAAATCAGTCACATGGTCCCTATATTCCTCCAGGGCAGCAGGCCATTGGGTACGTGAAATCTGGGCTTCAAACTGCGCAATCCTATCTTTTTGCTCCTTGACAATGCCTTCTATGTTGCCGCCCGCCGCATCCGTAGCCGTTATTTTTATAAGCATATCCCTGCATTCCCCCAACTGTTCCTTTAGCAAACCCGCCGCCGGAGAGGAGGAACCGGGGAAATCAATTTCAACAGATGGAAAACTTGCTTGGGATATATGGGCATCACTGTATTGGGCCCTCACTTTACCAAGGGCGGCTTCCGCCTCTTCCCTTGAGAAGAAATAATGGGTGTAAACCTTTATCATGCCCTCGGTATCCACAGACGCCGCCAGGCCTTTATCATTTAACTCCTCCGCCAGTCTCAGCGCGTTTTCCTCATTTGAAAAAGCCCCCACCTGGATACGGTAAAGCTGAAAACCCTCCACATCAAACATCGGCCGGTACGCATTTATTGCCCCGTCCACTTGCCGGTCTGTTTGTTCCGGCTCGGCCTCCCCGGGTCCGGGTATGGTCCCCGGCGCCTGCTTATCCCCAGGGGTCTTATCCCCGGATGCGGGTTCGGCCGGTTCACCTTGGCTCTCGGTCAGGTATGGTATAAGAACTGCTTTGGATATCCCGTAGCCAAGGGCTATCCCCAGAAGAGGGATAACTACGAACAACAGGAGAATTGCTTTGCCTTTGGCGGTTTTGCCTGCCGTATCCTTTCTCTTTTTTCTCATGTATATCACCGCTTTTTCGTGATTTCCTGTCATTATTATATCATATGAAGCTGCTGTTACCTACAAGCAAATATTCAAAACGACCCACCTAAAGAGCAAAGGCACCGGTTTATTCCCGGTGCCTTTGCTATGTCTCAATTATCGGCCACTTATCGGATAGCGATTACTCAACCTACCACTTGGATCCGCCTGCAAAGAATATTATAATTATTATCAACAGTAAAAATGTTACGCCAAATCCGCCGCCGCCAAAAAATCCTTTGTCTTCCACTACCTTTCACCTCCATGTATCTCACTGCAATATATGTTATGATTTAAGCTGGTTTTTTGTGAATAGCAATATGCGGCACGGCAAAAAACCGGGAGATATAAATCTCCCGGGCTGGTTGAAAACAAATTATCAAGGCTTCACGGATGCGCGCTTAAAGTAATAATAAAGTTGCATAAGGTGTGTCATCCTGAAGGAGGAACGACTTAAAGATCTTTATTTACCTTTCGCAAGATCCTTCGCTTACGCTCAGTATGACAGTTGTGTAAAATCTTTATAAAGTTATATGTAGTATCTGTGGCCTATTTGTCGCTAAATCCTAACCTTTTCAAGTATCTGTCTTTCCCTCGCGGCTGCCCTATCCCTTAGTTCCCAGATATGGCTCTGTATTTTCTCCCTGTAGTCGGCATCCCTTATGGATGCCAGGTTTATCTCTACATTATACAGGGCGGACAGTATCGCTGTCCTTGCCATCATCGCCGCAACGGCTCCATCGGTTACCGCCTGGCTGTTGCCCTTCTCCACGGCCTTCTCAGCAATATCCATGGCCTCAAGAGCTTTTTGGGCAACCAATAGCGGCACCTCCGCCGCCCCTTTAAGGCCTTTCTGTATGGCAGCACTGCGAAGTTTTTTTTCTTCATCGCTGCCCTTGGGCATCCGGTAGGCCTCCATAACGCTTTTAAAGGCATGGGCATCGGCATCCATTTGTTCGGTAAAAAAAACGATAAACCCCTTTGCGGTGTCCATAAGCTGCTTCATTTCGCCGCTTACTCCGGCATATTTTTCGTTGTTCACCGTAAGAGCTGCCACCATGGATGTAAGGGCACACGCAACAGCTCCGCAAAGAGCAGCAACGCTACCTCCCCCAGGTGTGGGTTCGCTTGAAGCTGTTTTAGCCAGAAAATCTGTAATTTTCATATCTGCCAGCACTATTTTTTCCCTCCCATTCTCTTATCAACTCGTTCACTCTTAATAGGTCCTGCTGCAGGTGAACTTCTCCCTGGCGCCTACTTTTGGCCGGACGGTCAAAGACCGCCCCTTCTACGTACTACCAGCTACCAACTGATTCTAGTCTCCCCACAGCAGTCTGTTCTCTAAAATCTGCCCCTCCGAAAAGTCCTCCAACCCCAGGTAATAAGCGGCAACATCTGTTAGCGCCTGCATGGGCAGAATACCCACAAGCTCGCTCCCTGCCACCTTTACTCCGTACCTCTTTGCCTCCATCTTTATCATCTCAAAGGACTGGTACAGAGAGGTCCTGGTATAATCGGTCATATTCATGGATACCTGGACCATGTGCCTTTCCTTCAGGTCAACGCCTATGGCCTTGCAGTACCTAAGACCGCCTCCCGAGTTGCGAACTCTTCCCGCTATGGCCTTTGCTATATCAAGGTTTTCGGTGGCAAGGTTAACGTTGAAGGCAACCAGCGGCATACGGGCACCTATTGCCGTAACGCCGGCGGTCCTGTGTACCTCCCACGGACCGTAGTCCGGTTTCCATTCCGGTAGGTTAATCTTTTCAAAGAAACCTTCAAACTGTCCCTTTCTTATATTCGCCAGGTTCTGCCTCTCCGGGGACGTGGCGGATTCTTCGTACATGTATACCGGCAGGTCAAACCTGACCGCCGCTTCGCTGGCAACCTGTTCCGCCAGATACTTTGCCTCCTCAATACTCACATTTCTAACCGGGATAAAGGGGATTACATCAACGGCACCCATCCTGGGATGCTCGCCCCTGTGCCTATTTAAGTCTATCTCCCGCACCGCCACTTCCATGGCTTCCAGCAGGGAAGATTTAAGTCCCTCTGGCTCGCCTATCAGCGTAACCACCAAACGGTTATGGTCCTTGTCCGCCGAATAGTCAAGCATCTTCACCCCTTCTGTCCTACGGAAGGGTTCCACAATACTTTCTATTACTCCCCTGTCCTTTCCCTCGCTGAAGTTTGGCACGCACTCCAGAATTTTACTCCCCACAGGCTACACCTCCTTTATGCCTTAAACTCTTTTTCTACCAGACTCTCAATCAGGTGTTCGTCGGGTATGAATGGTATCGTGATATGGTCGGTACCTTTTCTTTGTTGATTGTACTCGATACAGGTCTTGATTGAATTTTCGTTCCTCGCCCAGGCTCGCCTTGCGACACCGCCCATTACATCCCAGGGCATGGCGCTTTTTATTATTTCGTCCACCCTTTCACTCCCGTCCAGCACCAGCCCGAAACCACCGTTTATCGCCTTGCCTATGCCCACTCCGCCACCGTTGTGCAGCGCAATAAGGGACATGCCCCGGGCAGCGTTTCCAGCAAAGCACTGGGTCGCCATATCCGCCATTATGTTGCTGCCGTCCTTTATATTCGAAGTCTCCCGAAAAGGGGAGTCGGTACCGCCGGTATCGTGATGATCCCTGCCCAGCATCACCGGTCCTATCTCACCGTTCCTTACCATCTCGTTAAACTTAAGTGCAATATTGGTCCTTCCCATTGCGTCCTGGTAAAGAATCCTTGCCTTTGTGCCCACTACAAGCCTGTTCTTCTGTGCATCCTTTATCCACACGTAATTGTCCCTGTCCTGGAACCGCCTGTCCGGGTCTATGCATTCCATGGCAGCCATATCAGTCTTCTTAAGGTCCTCTTCACTTCCGCTTAAGCACACCCATCGGAAGGGACCGTAGCCGTAGTCGAAAAGCACCGGGCCCATTATGTCCTCTACGTAGGAGGGGAATATAAACCCGTCGTTGGGGTTTTGACCGTTTTTGCATATTTCGGTGACGCCCGCATCGTATATAGCCTTCATGAAGCTGTTGCCGTAATCAAAGAAGTATACGCCCCGTTCCACCAGGGTTTTTATAAGCCGGTAATGTTTCCGAAGGGATTGGTCTACCATTTCCTTAAACTTTGCCTTGTCAGAGGCCAGCAGCTTTGTCCTCTCATCAAAGATAAGTCCCTGGGGGCAGTAGCCCCCATCGTAGGCGGCGTGGCATGAAGTCTGGTCGGATAAAAGGTCTATGTGTATATTCTTCTCCACAGCGTACTCTAGCAAATCAATAATATTGCCATGGAAGGCTATCGCAATGGCCTCTTTTTCTGCCTGGTGTTCCCCGGCAAGGCGGAAGGCCTCCTCCGGGCTGTCCGTTACCTTGTCCACCCAGCCCTGATCGTATCTTGTCTTTATCCTAGAGGCATCCACCTCGGCAATAACCCCCACACCGCCTGCGATCCTCACCGCTTTGCCCTGGGCTCCGCTCATGCCTCCCAGTCCCGACGTGACATATAAACGGCCTGAAAGGTCACTGTCGGCTGGAATGCCCAACTTATCCCTGCCGGCGTTCAGTATAGTGGAATAGGTACCATGCACTATCCCCTGGGGACCAATGTACATCCACCCACCGGCGGTCATCTGACCGTAATTTGCCACCCCCAGCGCCATTGCCCTGTTCCAGTTGTCCTGGTCGTCAAACATTCCCACCATCAGCGCGTTGGTGATTATCACCCTTGGTGCCTGCGGGGACGACTTGAAAAGCCCCAATGGATGTCCCGACAGAATTACCAGCGTCTGCTCCCGGGTCAATATCTCCAAGTACCTCTTTATCAGGTTGTACTGCATCCAGTTCTGGCATACCTGGCCGGTCTCGCCGTATGTAACCAGCTCATAGGGGTACAGGGCCACATCAAAGTCCAGATTGTTGTCTATCATAACCTGGAAGGCCTTTCCTTCTATGCACCGGCCCTTGTACCCGTCTACGGGTCTGCCCTTTATCGCCCCTTTAGGCCTAAAGCGGTAACCGTATATCCTGCCTCTTGTTAGAAGTTCGTTCAAAAACTCCGATGCCAATCTTTCATGCCATTTCTCTGGAATGTACCGGAGGGCGTTTTTCAGCGCCAGCTTTGTCTCCTCCTTGTTCAGCGTAAAGTCCCTTTTGGGCGCCCTTCTTATACCCTTTTCAAACTCTGGCATTTCCGGCAGTTCATTAAAAATATCTTCAAGCTTTACCGTCATGGACCTGGCAATTTCACTATTGGCAGTCATTTACCATAACCTCCTTAAGCCAAATATTTCTAGCTTTTAGTTCTATTATATCCAAATTCGGAGGTTAAATAAACCATCTTTATCATTATTCAAAGGCGGGCAGCACTGCGCCTTTGTACTCGTCCCTTATAAACTGCGCGACTTGGTCGGATGTAAGCACTTCGGCCAGTTTAATCAAAGCTTGTGTTTCCTCATCCTCTGAACGAATTGCCAGTACGTTAACATAGGGAGAATCGCCGTCCTCTATAAACAATGCGTCCTTATCGGGTACAAGTCCCGCTTCCAATGCAAAGTTTGTATTTATAACCGCCAGGTCCGCGTCTTGAAGTACCCTCGGCAACATAGCCGCTTCCAGCTCAGTTATTTCAACGTCCTTATAGTTCTCCTGGATATCCTTTACCGTAGCGTCTATACCAACACCGGGTTCAAGTTTAATAATACCCGCCTTCTCCAAAAGCAGCAATGCCCGTCCTCCGTTGGTAACATCGTTGGGTATGGCCACCAAGGCTCCCGATTCCAGCTGTTCTATGTTTCCAATCTTCTGTGAATAAGCACCCATAGGCTCAATATGAACCTTTGCGTTGTAGGTAAGGTCTAGCCCGTGGTCCTTCGCAAACCCCTCCAGGTAAGGGATATGCTGGAAAAAATTCGCATCCAGTTCCCCATCCGCAAGGCTCAAATTGGGCTGCACATAATCAGTAAACTCCACTATTTGGAGAGTAATACCCTTTTCTTCAAGTATCGGTTTTACGAATTCTAAAATTTCAACATGGGGTACCGGCGTAGCGCCCACTTTTAATGTTAGCCCTTCTCCCTCCGTTTCGGGCTTTGTACATCCAACCGATGTACCTATTAACACAATAATCGCCAGCGATAATACTACAATTTTTTTCATGAAAAATTCCTCCCAATTATTTTTGTTGTTTTCTTCATATATATAACACACTAATAGTATTGCTTTCCTATATTTATCATTCCAAAGTAGCAAAGTCCGAAGAACCCGACTATGTCATTCTGAGGGCGAAGCCCTAAGAATCCGGCTTTGCCGTTCTGAACGCAGTGAAGAATCTTTTGGAGATAGACATAAGAATCCTTCGCTTCGCTCAGGATGACACACTAGGAGATGTAAAGATTATTAAATGCGTTATATAGTATTATTTTTGCTATTTCTAATGGGTAACTTTTTTTGCAATATAGTCTCCTATGAGCTGTGTACCCTGGACAAATACAATCAATATAACTACAATAATGGCTAACACCCTCATATCGAAACGCTGGTAGCCGTACCGAATGGCCAGGTCCCCCAGGCCGCCTCCCCCTATGGCACCGGCCATCGCCGAATAGCCAATCAGGTTGACGGCGGTAAGAGTTATACCCGCAATAATGGCGGGCAGTGCCTCGGGAACCAGCACCTTGACAATTATCTGCAAGGGTGATGCACCCATGGCCTGGGCAGCCTCAATCACTCCGCTGTCCACCTCCCGTACCGAGGTTTCCACCACCCTAGCCACAAAGGGTATAGCCGCCACCGAAAGCGGCACTATTGCAGCAGTAGCACCTATTGCACTTCCCGTTATAAACCGCGTAAAGGGTATTATGGCAAACATCAATATTACAAAGGGTATGGACCTGGTTGTGTTAACTATAAAGGCCAGCACCCTGTTAAGGGCTATATTTTCAGCGATGCCGCCCGTGTCGGTAATGACAAGGATTAAACCTAAGGGTATACCCCATAATGACGATATAACAACGGACAGGCCAACCATGTATACCGTTTGCCATAGGGCATCAACAAACATCCTTTATCACCTCCTTTGCGCGGGACTGTACTTCACAGGTATCTCCAGGCTTTTTAAAACTGCCACCGGAAACCTCGGCAACTCTTATATTCTCCAGGAAACCCCTGGTGGTTTCGGTGCCCGGCCTTGAAAACAGCTCTTCCGTCCTGCCCTGTTCCACCACTTTGCCCCGCTCTATTACGGCAACGCTGTGGCAGGCCTGCTTTACCGCCTCTACCTGGTGGGTAACCATTACTATGGTAAGTCCGTACTCTTTGTTTATGGACTTTAATAGTCCTAGTATAGAGCGGGTAGTCCTGGGGTCTAGTGCAGAGGTAGCCTCATCGCACAGCAGTATTTTGGGATTTGTGGCCAAGGCCCGGGCGATACCCACCCTCTGTTTCTGACCCCCCGACAGCTCCGAAGGGTAGGCCTTAGCCTTATCCTCCAGCCCTACCAGGGCTAGGAGCTGCTCCACCCTTTCTTTTGTTTCATAGTCCGACACACCGGATATTTCCAATGGAAATGCTATGTTCCGGTAGGTCGTCCTGGAAGAAAGCAGGTTGAAGTGCTGGAATATCATTCCCATCTGTCTCCTAATAATCCTTAAATCCCGTCCTTTCAGTCCGGCAACCTCCGTTCCGTCAATTGTTATACTGCCCTGTGTGGGCCTTTCCAGCATATTTATACACCTTAGCAGCGTGCTCTTGCCTGCACCGCTGGGTCCTATAATGCCGAACACCTCACCCCTTTTCACATGAAGATTCACATTCTCAAGGGCAATAACCCTTCCCCCCCTCGCATCGGTAAAAACCTTCTGTAACTGCCTTATTCTTATCATGAAATTACCCCCTGTAATAAAAATAACCCCTTCCGGCAAAAAAGGGGTTTATCATCCGCTTATCTGCCAGAACTCACCGTTCTGCTGGATTTGGCACCTT
>LSQX01019153.1_pt2 | contig 11810 bp, 7 predicted proteins | sample 654561 | NCBI WGS metagenome assembly LSQX01 (sample SAMN04489861, study PRJNA283612) | anaerobic digester metagenome | isolation source: 4 biogas reactors fed with cattle manure at either 37C or 55C with and... | place: Denmark: Kongens Lyngby | collected 2014 | reverse complement strand
GGCTACCAATATACAATTCTCCCCGCTCTTCGACAAATCTTGGGTCTGAATTATGAATAACCATCCTCAAGATGGTGCATAGTTATTACATGTTTTGACATAGAGCCCTTTTATTTTTGTACCAGCAGAAATAATGAATTATTGTGTATCTTAGTAAGTAAACCTAATTTTAGTAGTTAAATGAAATCAAAAATACAAAAGCTGAAAATTTTCAACCTTTTTGGGAAGTGTTTTCTTTCCCTTACGTTACTATGCATTTCTACCACATGGCTATTGGCACAAGATACTATCACAGTGAAAGGTGGAATAGAAATTCTAGCAAAAGTCCTTGAAGTTGGAACTAGTGAGGTGAAGTATATTCGTCCTGGAACGACCTCGCCAATATACTCATTACTTAAGTCCGAGATCCTTGTAATTAAATATGAAAACGGAGGAGAAGACATTTTTAACCCGCAACACGGTCAGACATCTATGACTTTTCTAGCAACGCCCTCCCCTGCATATAAATATACTTTTGGGAATACCATTAATCCTGTTGGAGGTAAAAAAAGTGCTTGGGGTTCCGGTATTGCCTCCTTCTTTATTCCCGGGCTTGGGCAATTTATAAATGGTGATGTTGGTGGGGGTCTTCTTTTCTTAGGTTGTAACATTACTTGTAATGTTGTGTTAGCCTGTACAGAAGATGATTCCGTTGCATTAATAGCTTTTATTAGCAGCCTGGTTGTGAATGTTATTAGTGTTACAAACGCTGCAGTAATAGCACAAAGAGTAAATGTGGCACGTGGCTATAAAATTAGTAAAAACTCTACCCTTAAAGTAGAACCCACTATTCTTCAAGCCAACACTTTTGCTAAACAAAGCACCAACAAATCTGCTTATGGGTTGTCTTTGAGAATAGCATTTTGAAATATAATATTTGAAAGGTTGAAGCTTAATCATAGAAGAAATGATAGACACGACCTTCAATTTCCACTCAGACTCCAAAGGCGGCGACCCCGACTGTAAAAGCCCTACCCTCCGTCGGTACCATAAAACCTTATGGAGTAAACAGCTACCTACCGGCCACATCTTTGAACTGACCGACACAAAGAAAGGAGCATATCTATACCATAAATCATCTCTTGGCGAGTTTTTCCTTGACAGCGATGCCATCTCCCATTCCTACAGAAAACACAAGCGCAAAGTCTGGCTCACGCAGCAGATACCGGAAGAAGTGCAAGAGCTTTTCCATGCCGGTTCCACCATCGGCGGATATACCCTTTTCCCAAGTAACCGTATAGACAACCAACATACCATCAATCAGGCACGTGGGGTAAACCGCTATATAGACGACCGATTTGATCTTACCTTGGAATGCATCAGGCTCTTCTACGCAGATCAGCCGAGCCCCCTTTACCTTACTCTGTTACGGTACAAAGACTTCTTTGACCTATTCCTCAATTTTGAAGGTTATGTCAATTTCTTCCTATTAAATGACCTGGTTGACAAGAACGGACACATTCGGTTTTACCTACCTTTTGACCAATTCAAAACGTCTCCTGCTTTCACGAGCTTGGAAGATTATTTGATGTATAAAGACAGAGTGATGGCGTTTGTTAAAACCCGGAACAGACGGATTGTGGATTATGTGAAACAGTTGAATAATCGATAGCTCTTATAGAAGATTGAGTAGAAATAGTGATGAAACAGCTTTAAAAAAGTAAAAGAATCTACTGAATGCTTGTATTATCTGCTAGCAGATAACATATCTCCTAGTGTGGCAAGGCCCCCCTTTTAAATACTAGCCAGATATAATCAGCATAAGAGACTCGCTGCTTTCAAGGGTGGCGAAGTGAAATATTCCTGAAATAAATTTTTTGTAGTACGTCATGTTTTGACGTAGTGGGAATGTATCATTGTTTCTGTGAAAATGTAATATCCTTAAGATTACACTATTGCGAAATTTGTTAACCTAAAAAATAAATCTTATGAAAAAAACATTATTCTTAACACTAGTTAGTACCTTAGCATTGCTAATGTCATCATGCAATAAACATGATGCACCTGGCACCCAGCCTCTAACACAACCTCCTGCAGGTACTACATCGTACACTTTCTCTATTTATATTTCCGGAGTTACTATTTACCTTTCTGAACATAATGAAATAGGTGATAGAATTCACACTACTATAATTGATAATGCTGAAGCTGATGTTCCTTATTCCTATGAAGCAAAAGATAACACCATTAAAATTAAAGTATATTTAAAGCAAGGGAATTGGAGTAGGTGGGTACAACAAGTATATTATTTGGATAAAGGTAATAATATTGATATTATCATTACAGGGAATACACTAGTTGGAAACTATGAACCTTAATTCCCTTTTGTAAATGATATTATTTGATAAATAATCGTAAGCCTTCTATAATACCTGTTCAATATACTTAAATCGGCCAAGTAGATTTTGGAAAGAACATCTTTCATTCGTTGCTCGGGTTTTATACCGGTTACTACGGGTAACTCCTGACAATTCTTAACATTGTTTCTTTTCAAAAAAATTGTAACTTTACATAACCCTGTTCCATACATAATTGCTATGTTTTAATGCTTGTACAAAATGTCAGTTTACCCGACAGATAGAAATCCGGTAATCTCAATTTTGGTTTTAAGTGAACAGGTAATTGAATCTGACTATCTAATCTTAGTTATTTATAAACTGTTGAAACGGAAATAATACTCTGACCCAAGCATCATAAATTGTTCAAAAGCTGTCTTACCTAAATGTATACACTGTCTTTTGGATAAAATTAAATGTATGAATGTAATAAAAACCAGTTAACAAAAATGTTTAAAGACAATAGCCGCTCTACAGGTTAGGGAAAAATAGAAACCTGCTACATTTTGTGGCATTATAATTTAAGATTCCGCCTGCGCTTGACTATAATTTCTATATAAACTGTTCACCGTTGCTTTAAAAGAATACAATATAAAATCAGACCCGGATTATGGCAGAAAAATACAATGCTTCAAATATTTCGATTGAACAGATCTTAAATTTTATAAAATCGGAAGAAATTGCAATACCTGAAATTCAAAGACCTTTTGTATGGAAACCAAAACAAGTCCGTGATTTGATTGATTCTCTCTATACAGGCTATCCAACTGGGTATCTGATTATTTCTCAAAGCCCCAATATGAGATTAAAAGATGGGACTTTATCAGAAGGAAAAAAAATAATGATTGATGGGCAACAACGCGTTACAGCTCTTATGACGTCAATTATAGGAATGGAAGTAATAACCTCTGATTTTGAAAAGAAACGAATTAAAATCTCGTTCAATCCTTTAGCGGTTGAAGAGGATGAAGTTTTTAAAGTTCAAGATAATGCCATATTAAGAAACAAGAAATGGATTGCTGATATTGCCGAAGTTTTTAAATCGGATTTTAAGCGTGGTAGTTTTGTTACAAAATATTGTGAGTCAAATCCTGAAATGGATTCAGACAGGCTACATGATATTTTAGACAATTTAATAGGAATAAAAAACCGCCAAATTGGGGTAATCACATTGGATAAAGAGCTGACAATTGATGAAGTAACAGAAATATTTATAAGAATCAATAGTCAAGGAGCAAAACTGAATCAATCTGATTTTGCGATGTCAAAAATTGCAGCTAATGTAAACTATGGTGGCAACGAGCTTCGAAAAGCAATAGATTATTTTTCTCATTTGGCAGTACAACCCGATTGGTTTCAAGAAATGTCAAAAGACAAAGACTTCATGGAATCAAAATTTGCGCCCAAGGTTAAATGGCTAAAAGACGATAGGGAAGATATTTTTGAACCAAATTATGGCGATATTTTGCGTGTTGCATTTATGTATAAATTTGGTCGTGGAAAAATGAAAGACTTAGTAAGTTTACTAGGGGGTCGCGACTTTGAAACACGGGACTATAAAGAAGAAATTGCGGAAGCTTCATTTGCCAAACTAACTAATGGGGTAATGGATTTCATGAATGAATTTTCATTTACAAATTTCATTCTTGCAATAAAATCAGCAGGTTTTATATCAAGCAGATTGATTAACTCGCAAATGACACTGGATTTTGCATATACCCTTTATCTAATACTTAATTCAAGTAGTCAAATTGATAAGACTCAAATAAAACATTATGTATCAAAATGGTATGTATTATCAACCTTAACAAGTCGATATATCACTTCTCCCGAAACTGTTATGGATTTGGATATTAGAAGGATTTCTGAAAAAGGATTTATTGAATATTTCAAAGAAATAGAGGCAGCTAATTTATCTGATACTTTCTGGGATGTTGGATTAGTTCAGGAATTAGAAACCTCGGCAATAAACAGTCCGTTTTTTAATCTGTTTTTAGCCGCGCAGGTTCATGGCAATGATAATTCACTCTTAATGAATGGCACAAAAGTCCGAGATTTGATAACAATCATGGGAGATATACATCACATCTTCCCTAAGGGATATTTACAGAAAAATGGAATAACCAATAAATCAAAATATAACCAAATTGCCAACTATACATACCTTGACACTCAAACAAACATTTCAATCGGCAATAAAGCTCCAAATGACTATTTCAAAACAGTCTTTGACCAATGTGATTCTAAGGAAATGAAATTTGGTAATATTTCAGAACTATTATTGTTAAAGGATAACCTGAGAAAAAATTGCATTCCTGAAAACATTGTAAATATGGATGCTACACATTACGAGGAGTTTCTTTTGGAGCGCCGGAAATTAATGGCTAAAAAGATTAAAAATTATTATAATTCATTATGATAAAAAGCAGATCCACTTATAAACAGTATAATTAATTGCCACCGCAGTGCATATTTTAATGGTGCAGCTCCTTTTAACTTTTGTAGCGCCGTACATTTTGACACAAGAACCAAGCATACCATTAGCCGTTATGCATTTACCACAGAAGTGATGAAATAATCAATTGATAAAATTATGAATGAAAAAACACAATTCATAAAATCTCTACACATCGTATATCCACAGTTATATTCATACGAGCTACCAAACCGCCCTGCTAATGAGGGTTCGCAAAAAATTGGATATACCGAAAAAAAGGATGTTGATGAAAGAATAAAGCAACAAGTACAAACTGCAGCTTTTCATGAAGAGTATAATAAGCTCTGGAGTGCTCCTGCTTTTTTTGAAGGCAATGAGGAGAGTTTTACCGATAAGTTTTTTCATAAATTCCTCCAAAAGAAAGGTGTTGAAAAAAGAGAAGACTTAGGAACAGAATGGTTCTACTTTAATGGCTATCCTGAAAAATCAAAAGCTCTTTTTGATTTATTCCGTAAAGAACGATTTGCGGCAATACAAAACGACAAGGGGAAAATTGATTATACCCTGCGGTTTGAACAGGAAGAGGCGGTACAAAAAGCACTTGAGTATTTTGAAAAAACCCCTGAAGGAGAATTCCTGTGGAATGCTAAACCGCGTTTTGGGAAAACGCTGGCCAGCTACGATCTAGCAAAACGTCTGAAAGCTAACACTATTCTAATTGTTACCAACCGCCCTGCAATAGCCAACTCATGGTTCGATGACTATAAGACATTTATTGATGGCTATCATTTTATCTCCGAGACTTCATCTTTAGAAAACAGATCGGTCATTTCAAGAAAACAGTATATCGATGGTAGAAGTAATAAACCATTCATCACTTTTCTCTCTTTACAAGATCTAAAGGGATCCAAATACTTTGGCGGTGATTACGATAAGTTAAGCTGGGTAGCTAAGCAGGAATGGTGTCTGCTGATTGTAGACGAAGCTCACGAAGGTGTGGATACCATAAGAACTGACGCAGCTTTCGAAGTTATAAAACGCAAACATACTCTTCACCTCTCCGGAACTCCTTTTAAAGCTTTGGCGAATGAGAAATTCCCAAAAGAGGCCATCTACAACTGGACCTATTTGGACGAACAGCGAATGAAACAAATTGAAATCGAAGAGGATGAAGTAGGCGAGCATACCGATTTACCCGACCTTAGATTGTTTACCTACCGTATCTCTCAAATGACGGCAACACAAGTGAATGAGGGAATCGATATTGATGATGTTACACATGATTATACCTTTGATTTGAACGAGTTCTTTAGAACGCATAATCAAAAGTTCGTTTATGAAGAAGATGTTAAAGAATTTTTAAAAAATCTTTCTACCAATAAAAAATATCCTTTCTCTACCCCAAAGCTTAGAGAAGAGCTGAAACACACTTTTTGGTATGTAGGTAACAGAGTGGATTCCGTAAAAGCTCTTGCCAAATTGTTGAAAGAGGATGCAGTTTTCAAAGATTATCAAATAATTATTGCGGCCGGTGATGGTAGGAGTTTCGAAGAAGAAGAAAAAGACTTTAAAGCCAATGAGTCGTCTTTCAAGAAAGTACAAAAAGCCATTGCTAAATTTGATAAAACTATTACGCTCTCTTGCGGACAATTAACCACTGGTGTTACTGTTAAAGAATGGACTGCCGTTCTGATGCTAACGGATATTAAATCACCCGCTTTATATATGCAAGCAGCTTTCCGGGCCCAGAATCCGTTTAAGAAGCTGATCAATGATGAATTACATGTCAAAAAATCGGCTTATCTGTTCGATTTTGCTCCTACTCGTGTACTTGAAATTTACGATGATTTTGCCAATGGCCTAAATCCTAAAGCCGTAAAAGGCGAAATCACTGAAAAGGAAAGGGAAGAAAACATCAGAGAATTACTCAACTTTTTTCCGGTTATATCCGAAGATGTTAACGGAGAAATGGTAGAATTGAATGCTGAACAAGTACTCACATTTCCTAATGCATTGGCTGCTTTTGAGATTGTGAATGCTCGCTTTATGACCAATCTCTTGTTCAACGACACACTGAAAGGAGTGTTCAATTTCCCTAAAGAGGTAGAGGAGATTTTAGATAAATTGCAGGAAGAAAAGAACAAGCGAACAAGAAAACCTAAAAGCAACCTTGACCTCGATGATGCTAAGGAAATTAACAACAAAAAAACCAAAGAAATCAACCGGAATACGGGTGTTATCCTAGGCGAAAAGATTTTTAAAACCAATGTTGAAAGAGAAGTTGAAAATCTTTTAGAAAGAAATAAGGGACAAATTGCTGCCGATGATTTGGTAGAAAAAGTTTCTGTAGTAGCTGAACCGCTTATTGCCAAATACAAAGAGGTTTACAAAGCTACTCAGGCCGAAACACAAGAAGTTACTAGACAGCTTCAGGAAAAGGTTAAAGAAATTGCCGAAGAATTTAACGTGGCCGAAATCAAAGACCCTGAAGCTCTGAAACAAAGATTAATCAATACCATTGAAATTGATTTTGTTCAAAATAAGGTAGAACAAAAAGAAGAGGAAAAAGTAGAAAAGGTACAAAAAACCAAAGAAGATGAGATAAGAGATCGACTGCGCTCTTTCACACGTACCATTCCCATGTTTATCATGGCAAATGATTCTAAAGAAGAGATTACCATTGACAATTTTGATATCGAAATTGATGATGAGGACTTTTTGGATCTTACAAGCATCACTAAAGAGGAATTTCACAAATTGCGCGATGGTTTTGATTATGAAGAGAATGGAGAAAGGAAAACTTTTCAGGGAGTATTCAACAGATATCGTTTCAATGCATCAATAGCCGAGTTCAGACAGAAAAAAGAGCAGATGGCAAACTATTTCACTGCCGAAGAAGATATTTTTGAACTGATTCCCAACCAAAAGACCAATCAGATTTTCACCCCTAAAAAGGTGGTGCAAATGATGATTGATAATTTGGAAGAACACGACCCTACTCTGTTCACCCGAACCGACAGCACCTTTATTGACCTCTTTATGAAATCAGGAATGTATATTACTGAGGTTGTGAAAAAACTGTTCTACCATACCCGTAAACACTATTCAAGCGACGAAACTTGCTTGAAACATATTATGGAGAATCAGGTGTTTGGATTGGCACCAACGCCCATCTTGCAGGGCATTACACAAGCTTATATCTTTGGCTTCGATACAGGGCATAAAATCTCCCGTAAGAATTTTGTGCAATACAACATTACATCTGAAGCCAAGGAAAGCAAAGCGGAAGAGAAAATATGCGAACTTTTTAATTTGAAAGAAGATATGAAATTTGATACAGTAGTGGGAAATCCACCTTATCAGGAAAATGACTATGGGCAACGCGAAAGTGGCGCAGCAAACGCCTCAGCTAGTCCGCTCTATCATTATTTTTATGAACTGAGTAAAAATATATCAAAAAATAATTTTTCTCTTATTATGCCAGCTAGATGGACAACTGGTGCAGGGAAAGGTATGAATGATTTTATTCAAAGTGCTATAAACGATATACATTTCAAAAGTTTTAATCTTTATACTCGTAGTCAAATCCTTTTTCAGGATACTCGAATTGGGCGTATTGCTTTTTTTATTTATAATCACATTTATCAAGGAGAAGCAGATATATCGGTAACTACAGACGAAGGAGTAACTCACTATAGAGGATATTTAAATTCAGAAGGGTCTGGTGTTTTTATGCCATTTCAAGAATTAGTTGCTATTTATAAAAAAGTGAATGACAGAAGCAACCTTGCAAATAATAACATGCAAGATATTGTGTCAAAACTCAAACCTTATGGCTTTCGCACTGACTTTTTCAAAAATCCACAAAAATACGATCTTCCTAAAATTTATTTAAGTAGAAAAGAAAATAGTGATATAGAAGTTCTTGGACTCTATGAAACAAAAAGAGTATTCCGCTATTTGCCAAAAGATTATCCGATACCTCTTGGCAATCAATATGTAAATAAATGGAAAGTTTTTGCACCTTATGCTTATGGTGATAGTAGAGATAGATTTTTAGGTGATGAGGGAGCAGTACAAATTATTGGTCCAGCTGTTTTAGGGAAAAAAGGACAAGCTTGTACCGAAACATTTTTGCAAATAGGTAATTTTAATACGGAATTTGAGGCGGAATCATTATTGAAATATTATAAAACTAAATTTTTCAGAACCATGGTTGCTATATTAAAATCCACGCAACATAGTACTACTGCATTTAAATTTGTCCCTCTCCAAGATTTCACCCCCAATTCCGATATTGACTGGACAAAATCAATTTCAGAAATCGACCAGCAGTTGTATAAAAAATATGGTTTAAGCGAAGAGGAAATTGCTTTTATAGAAGAGAAAGTTCAGGCTATGGAGTAAAATCGGGTAAAGATGAGTGCAGAAAGAGAGTTCGTTTTATTTGAGAGTAAGCAAAGTAAAAACAACTAAAAACTTTAGAACGGTGTTTAGTGGTCGAATTCGACCACTTTAAGAGAGATAAAAAATGAGCAAAAAATTATGGCAAAACAGATTATTTTCATAAGTAGTGTTCAGCAAGAGTTTGCTGCCGAACGGCAAGAGCTTTTTGCTTACTTACAAGCCGATCCCTTATTGGGGTTATTTTTTGAGCCTTTCTTGTTCGAACGCTTGCCAGCAATAGACCAACGGACAGATGAAGTTTATCTAAAAGAAGTGGAGCGTTGCTCCATTTATCTGGGGTTGTTCGGTAAAGAATACGGATTTGAAGATGAGGAGGGGATTTCTCCAACAGAGCGAGAATTCGACAAAGCTTCAGAACTTCATAAAACGAGGTTGATTTATCTTACCCATCATTCTTCATCAGAACGACATAAAAAAGAAAATAAATTGATTCAAAGAGCACAATCCTTTTTGATTCGAAGACGTTTTTCCACAATAGATGAGCTAAAGAGCGCAGTATATGCTTCTTTAGTGAATTATCTAAAAGAAAAGGGAATTATTCAGTTAGGCCCATTTGATGCCACACCAAACACCCGGGCAACTTTAGCGGATATTGACGAAGAAAAAGTAAGGGATTTTGTCAGAGTTGCTCGTTCTCGACGTGGTTTTCCCTTAAGAGCAACCGATTCTATAGAAGATATATTTACTCATCTGAATTTAATACAGGGCAAAACTCCTACAAACGCCGCTTTATTATTGTTCGGTAAGCATCCACAACGTTATTTTATTAGTTCGGAAATACGTTGTGCCCATTTTCATGGAACAATTGTGGAAAAGCCTATCCCCTCGTATAAAGTCTTTAAAGGTGATGTTTTTGAGTTGGTAGATCAAGCAGAAGATTTTATTCTGTCCAAGTTGGATTATAGTGTAGGAACTCGAGCCGAAAAAACAATGATACCCGGAAAATATGAGATACCAAAAGAAGTTATTTCAGAAGCCATCGTAAATGCTGTTGCGCATAGAGATTATACTTCTAATGGTAGCATTCAAATTCATCTTTTTAGAGATCGGTTAGAAATTATCAATCCAGGTGTTCTTCCTTTAGGATGGTCAGAAGAACGATTAAAAAAACCACATACATCTATTCCTTTTAATCCGCTTTTAGCCGAACCTATGTATTTAAAAGGATATATAGAAAGAATGGGAACAGGAACATTGGATATTGTGCGGATTGCGAAAGAATTCGATTTAAAGGAGCCCATTTTTCAACAACAAGAAGATTTTAAAACGATTATTTTCAGACCAATTACTGTAGAAGTTGATGGAGTTGACTCCACAAGTACCCCACAAGTACCCCACAAGTACCGCAGGAGTACCGTAGGAGTACCGCAGGAGTACCGCAGGAGTACCGTAGAAGTTCGGAATTTATTAAAAGTTCTTGGTGATTCTGAAATGAGTCGAAAGGAAATACAACAAGTTTTAGGGTTAAAACATGAGGGTAATTTCAGAGAAAACTATTTAGAGCCTGCTTTAGAACTTGGTTTAATAGAGAGGAAATATCCCGATAGTCCAAATCACCCGAATCAGAAATACTTAATGACGAAGAAAGGAAAAGAATTGTTGGATAATTTGTAATAGATGATAGAAGGCAGAACAGTTACGCATTGTAATCAATTAGAGGGATGATATCGCTTTTATAGAAGATAAAACGACACATGGTAAACACAGATAAACATATCCAGAACATCGACATCCGCAAAGATTATCTTTTAAGAAAAGATGCTCTCCTAGACATACTATTAAAAGACAAAACCACCCAAAATAACATTATATGGGCTACTGATTCTTATGAGCAGAAGGGAGAAAAATATTTATCTACAGCTATCATTACCGCAAATCTGATTACCGGTAAAAACAGCGACACAATTCAGCCTCGAGCAGTCAAAAGCAAAGAGGAGCAGTTAATTCGAACACGCGATAAAGCAGAAGTATTTACCCCTCTTTCCATTGTAAAACAAATGAATGAGGCCTGTGATACTACAAAAATCACAAAAGCAAATTTGCAGGATTATGTAGCATTACTAAAATTAGAAATCACCTGCGGTGAAGCACCTTTTATTGTATCTCGTTACGACCCTGCCTCTAATAAGAAGGAGTTACTACCATTAAAAAAACGGGTGGGTTTTTTAGATAAAAAGTTAAGAGTTGTTTCCCAATACTGTGATACTCAGGAAGAATGGCTGAAATGGGCAAAAGTAGCATTTCAAAGCTCCTACGGTTTTGAGTGGCAAGGCGATAGCTTGTTGATAGCACGGGAGAATCTGCTTTATAGTTTTATAGATTATTACCAGGATAAATTTCAAACTACTCCAAGCATAGAGTTACAAAAAGAGATAGCCGAAATAATAGCCTGGAACATCTTCCAGATGGACGGACTGAAATATGTGATACCTATGAGCTGTAAAACAGAAAAGATTACAATTAAGGGTGCTAATACATTGTTTGGTAAAGAAAATGATCGCATAGTGGAGAAACCTTGTGAAGGCTGTGAA
>LSQX01318878.1_pt3 | contig 11813 bp, 8 predicted proteins | sample 654561 | NCBI WGS metagenome assembly LSQX01 (sample SAMN04489861, study PRJNA283612) | anaerobic digester metagenome | isolation source: 4 biogas reactors fed with cattle manure at either 37C or 55C with and... | place: Denmark: Kongens Lyngby | collected 2014 | reverse complement strand
CCCGCTCGACGTCGATGTGCAGGGTCGCATCGAGCCCGATGCCTTCGGGCTTTCCGCCGGCAATGGTCGCGAGCGCGGCGTAGGAGACGAAACCCGGGTCGGTGAAGAGGACGCGGTCGCCCGGGTCGACGAGCGCCTCCATCACGAGGTGGAGCGCCTCGCTTCCTCCCGCCGTGACCAGGATCTGCTCCGGCCGGCAGGCAAGGCTGTTCTCGCGCGCGAGTTTCTCGCAGATAGCCTCCCGGAGTTCAATGATCCCGGCATTCGGGGTGTAACCGGTTCTCCCCTCCCGGATGGCGGCGATCGCGGCCATCTTGATGTGGTCGGGCGTATCGAAGTCCGGCTGCCCGATGCCGAGGTTGATCGCATCCGGCCCTCCGGCTTCGAAGAGCTTGCGGATGCCCGACATCTCCACCGACCGGACCCGGTCGGCATACCTGTGTTCGCTCATGATTCCCCTCACTCGATGTTCGCGTGGCGGCACTGGAGGTCTTCGGGCCGGCACTGGGTGATCTCCATCAGCCGCGATATGATCGCGTCCGCAAAGACCATCGCGGTCGTCTCGAAGATGGTGCCGAGCGGCGCGAACGACTTGTGCTCGCCCATCATCTGCCGGATCTCGAACTCCGCAGACTCGTCGGCCACCTTGTCCCGCTGGCTCTCGATGATGACGATGCAGTCGGCGATGCGCCCGATCCGCGAGTCTTTCTTCGAGGTGATGAGGCAGATCCTCCCGCCGATCTCCTTTGCAGTCTCCGAGATATCCGCAACCGTCTTGGTCGCGCCGGATCCGGAGAAGACGATAATGACGTCTCCCGGTTTCATGGCCGGGGTCACGGTCTCCCCGACGACGAATGCGGAGAGCCCGAGGTGCATCAGGCGCATGGCAAACGATTTCGCTACAAGCCCGGAGCGCCCGGCGCCCATGGTATAGATGCGGTTTGCATTCAGGATCTCGGTGAGGAGCGTATCGATCTCGTCGTCGGACATCACGTCCGCGATCGTCCGGATCTTGGTCGCCATCAACCGCATCATGTTCTTAACCGGGTGATTTGTCATCGTAATTCCACTGTTAAGTTTCACGAGAACCTACATTAGAATATCCCAGACGCCCGGGGAGGGGGGCAGCTATCCTCCTCCTCCCGGGGTGGCGAGGCCGGCGCAGGAGAGGGGATGGGAACTGCCTGAAATGGTGGCAACAAATGTCACTTTGCAGGGAAGGGTTCGCGGTCTTCCACCCGATCGCCCCGGCGGATCCAATACCGCTGAAAACATGCCACAAACCAGATTTAAGCGCAATAAACCAGTATTATATCAACTATCCACCGCGACAGATCGCTTCCCATGATGCAAAAGACTATTGTGAATGATTGCAAAATACATACAAAATTCGGCACGGCCCTCCGGCCGTAACAGGAGAATTACAGCTGCCAGAAACCATTTCTGCAGCACGATACCCTGAATTAGACGCCCCGGAGCATCGATGCAGGTAAATTCTCCTGGACTTGGAGCAGATCAGGGATTACGCGGACCTGCCGCGCCCCGCATCCATATGCGGGAGGGCGCACGGCGGGACTCAAGGGACGACAAGAGGTAACAGGATGGAGAAACGGCCGGAAAAGCATTCGAACGAGGAGATCCTCGATCTCCTCGACGAGAACGTACGGGAATGGTGCATACAAGAACTGGACGGGCGGTTCACCCCGCCGCAGCGGATGGCGGTCCCGCTCATCCACGAGAGAAAGAACGTCCTCATCTGCTCGCCGACCGGGTCTGGAAAGACCCTCTCTGCGTTCCTCGCGATCATCGACGACATCTTCGTCCGGGCGCGGGCAGGCGAACTCGAAGACAGCGTCTACTGCCTCTACATCTCGCCGCTCAAGTCGCTTGCAAACGACATCCATAAGAACCTCAGCCTGCCGCTCGACGGGATCGCTCGGGTCGCCAGCGAGCGCGGGATCGATCACACCCCGCTCCGCCACGCCATCCGGCACGGGGACGTCTCGCGGGCGGATAAGGCGAAGATGGCACGAAAACCCCCGCACATCCTCAACATAACCCCCGAGACGCTCGCGATCCTCTTAAACTCCCCGAAGTTCCGCGAGAGCCTCCGGACGGTCAGGTGGGTCGTCGTCGACGAGATCCACTCCCTTGCGGGCTCGAAGCGCGGCGTCCACCTCTCGGTGAGCCTTGAACGGCTCGAAGAACTGGTGAAGGAGACGGGAGACGGTTTTACGCGGATAGGCTGCTCGGCGACGATCGAACCCCTCGCCGAGGTCGGCCAATTCCTGGTCGGCGCCGGACGCGACGTGGAGATCGTCGACACCCGGTTCGCCCGGGAGTTCGACCTGAAACTCCTCTGCCCGGTTCCCGACCTGATCGACACCACCCCCGAAGACCTATCGCGGCATCTTTATTCGACGATCCACCGCCTCGTCCAGGGACACAGCAATACGCTCGTCTTCACGAACACCCGGAACGGTGCCGAACGGATCCTCCACAACCTCCGCGTCCGTTATCCAGAGTGGTATACGGAGGAGAACACGGGATGCCATCACGGCTCGATGGGGACGGAGGGGAGGCTCTCCGTCGAGGAGCGGCTCAAGTCCGGGAGGGTGAAGGTGGTGACGACCTCGACGTCGCTCGAACTCGGGGTCGACATGCCCCACGTCGACCTCGTCCTCCAGGTAGGGTCCCCGAAGTCCGTCGCGGCGCTCCTCCAGCGGGTCGGGCGGGCCGGCCACCGTCTCGGCGAGGTGGTGAAAGGGCGGATCGTCGTCCTCGACCGCGACGAACTCGTGGAGTGTGCGGTGATGCTCCGGGAGGGGCAGAACGGGTTTGTGGACAGGATCCATATCCCGGAGAACTGCCTCGACGTTCTCGCGCAGCACGTCTTCGGGATAGCACTTGAGGACGAAGCGCAGATCGACCGGATGCTCGAGGTTATCCGCCGGTCGTACTGCTACCGGGACCTCGAGGAGGAAGACCTGATGAGCGTCGTCCGCTACCTCGCCGGAGAGTACGCGGGGCTCGAGGAGCGACGGATCTACGCGAAGATCTGGCACGACGAGGAGACCGGAACCGTGCGAAAACGGGGGAGAAACGCCCGGATGATCTACTTCCTCAACTCCGGGACGATCCCGGACGAGTTCTCCTGCGACGTCCTCACCCGTGACGGGATCTTTGCCGGCAACCTGGACGAGAAGTACCTGGAGCGGATGAACAAGGGCGACGTTTTCGTCCTCGGCGGGCGGCGCTACCGGTTCGCCTACCGCCGGGGCGGGAAACTCTATGTCGACCCGACGACCGACCGGCCGACGATCCCGAGCTGGTTCTCGGAGAAACTCCCGCTCTCGTTCGATCTCGGCCTGCATGTCCTCCGGTTCAAGGAGATGATGCTCCGAGCGCTGGAGACGGCGGGAACGGAAGAGATCGTCGAGACTCTCCTTGCCGATTATCCCATCGACGAGAACAGCGCCCGGAGCATCTGCGCGATCTTCGAGCAGCAGGTGCTCTATATGGGCGACGAAGCCGTCCCCACGCCCGGGAGGATCGTCATTGAGGAGCAGGCCGACCGGGAAAACCAGCGCAGGCTCTACTACTTCATGACCAACTACGGGCTGCGGTTCAACGACGGGTTCTCCCGGATCGTCGCCTTCACGATCGCCCGGGACGTGACGACGAACGTCTCGGTCGGGATCAGCGACACCGGGTTTCTGGTCTCGATCCCGCTCGAGAAGCAGGTCGATCCCGCACGCATCCTCCGGGGCATCCGGGCCGACGAGTGTAGCGAGATCCTCAAGGAGGCCGTCGGGGACACCCAGCTCATAAAACGGGTCTTTCGGATCAACGCAGCCCGGTCGTTCATGATCCTCCGTAACTACATGGGGAAGCGGAGGAGCGCCCGGCGCCAGCAGGTGAGCGCTGATATGCTGATCTCGTTTGCAAAACGCCTCCCGGGTTTCGCCGTGATGCGGGAGACCTACCGGGAGGTGATCGAGGACCGGTTCGAGGCGGAGAACATATGGCGGATAGTCGACGGGATCGGTGCGGGCGATATCGAGGTCGTCATGACCCGCGCCGCGTCCCCGAGCCCGCTCGCGTTCGGGATCGCGACGCTCGGCGTCTCCGACGCAGTCTACGCGCAGGACAAACTCTCGATGCTTCGCGAGTTCCAGCGCCGGGTGATGAGCAGTATCGAAGGCGGGGCGGCGGCATGAACGTGGTCACGGAGGCCGATCTCCTCTCGCGGTTCGGCTTTTATGAAGGCGCGCTCTTTGTCCGGGAGCAGTCCCTCTGCGTCGTCTCCGACGTCCACATCGGGCTTTCCGAGGCGCTCTACCGGCAGGGGCTCCACTTTCCTCTCCACGAGGAGGAGACGCTCCTCGATCGGTTCGAGGCGATCCTGGAGCGGTTCGCTCCGCAGGTCTTCGTCCTTGACGGGGACATCTTCCATGCCTTTGACCGGGTGAGCCGGGGCGTGAAGGAGACGCTCTCGACGGTCCTTGCGACGCTCCGGGCGGAGTGCGAGGTCGTCCTCGTCCGGGGATCGCACGACGTCATGCTCCCCGCTATCATGGGAGGGACGGTCGAGCGCTACGATCGCGGCGGCTACACGGTGGTGCACGGGGATCAGGCGGTCGACGACCACGGGACGCTCATCATCGGGCACGACCACCCGGCGATCGAGATCGACCTTGCCCGGTTCCCCTGCTTCCTCTACGGCCAGGGCGTGGCCCACGGGAAGGACCTCCTCGTAATGCCGGCGTTCAACCCGCTCTCCCCCGGCGTCGTGGTGAACTACGCAAGGAGCCGGGACTTCCTCTCCCCCATCCTCCGCCGCGTGGATGCGGGCAGCCTCCAGCCCGTGGTGGAGGTCGACGGCGAAGTGGTCGTCCTCCCGCCGCTCGCGGGCATCCGGAGGTTTGCATAAGATTACGCCGCCGGGACCGGGACACTCATTCAAAACGTATCGAGTTTTCATGCGAAGGACGACGGCCCTCTGGGCAGGAGTTCGAGCACCGTCAGGTGCGAAGAACACGAAGTTCGGTATAATAACCTGTAATGCCCCTTCGCGGCTTCGCGTCTTTCGCGTGAGGCCGTATTGTTGCCCATCCCGGTTATCTTACGCGAAGCCGCGAAGGGCGACTTCACCGCAGGGTGCGACGGAGACAGCCTGCATCTCCAGATTTGACGGCTTCGCGTGAGACATCAGTGTCCCCTCATGGGCAATGGGAAAACAGGGGTGTGAAACAGTCCTGTAGCACCCCGATAACCTACAAAAGGCTTACTTCCCCCGCCGGATGACCCTTCCGAAGGAGAATGGTGTCGGGCCCGGCACGGTTGCCGGAAACGTCCCTTCCGCCGCCCGCCGGATGTCCTCGATCGAGTAGAAGGCCTTCGGGTTGAACTCATGGATGGCGTCCTCCACGTCGCGCATGTTTTTGCGCTTGACCACCGAGAAGATGACCTTGCCCGGGCCCACCTTCCCCTGGGCGTCGAGGACGGTCACCCCGTAGCCTGCCGCACGGAGGTAGTCGATGAGGTTCGTCGCATCGCGCTGGGTGATGATCCGGATGAGCGCGAGCCCCATCGCCAGCCGCTCCTCGACGAGCATCCCGATGTAGTTCCCGGTGGCAAACCCGGCCGCGTAGGCGAAGTAGTTGAGAGGGTTCGTGAGGTTCTGAAAGATCTGGCCGACGGCGATGATCCAGATGAAGACCTCGACGAACCCCAGGATGGGGGCGATCAGTTTCATCCCGCGGGAGACGAAGATGATCCGCATCGTCCCGATGGTGACGTCACAGATACGTGCGAGGAAGATGAAGACCGGGACGACGACCAGGGAGAAGAACTCCGGGTCGATACCTGGGACGGCACCGAGCATGGATTATGGTTGACGAGCGGGTGATATATTATTATCCATATTCAAATATATGCCGGACACAGAAAGTCATGTAAAACCAATATCTGGAGATATTATCTGAAATAACAGGGAGAAACGGAGAACCAGAGACACTGATCGCACGGTAGAGCGCGGTACCCGGATCTCCGCCCGCCATACGCGCGAGCAGAGAAGCGCCGTGAGGCCCCTATAAACCGCGTTCCACCCACGTTCCCAACCGTTTTCGCCCTGCAACCGAGATTATTGCCGGATTTGTCATGAGATAACCTTATGGCATCAGGGCCCAATCAGGCACAGTGTGGTGATATGCCATGCCGAAATGCTACAGCTGCGGAGCGGAGATCAACCCGAAGAAGACGCGATGTCCCCGGTGCGGGGCAAAAGTAGAAGCAGGAACGGGAAAACAACCACAGGCAGGAGTTGCAGGAGGGCGGCGGTAAAGACCCCCTGAAACCTTCTTTTCCCGGACCTTTTTTAGTCTTCCTCTTCTTCCATCCGGTGGCGCGGAGATGTGCGCCACCAGTAGTAGACCTCGTAGATGAAGAGCGCGAGCAGCACCGCACAGGCGCCGAAGAAGAAGCCCATCACGAGATCGTGAACCGGCAGCGCCCCGGCGGCATCGGGAACGGGAGACTGGAGCGTCGAGACCTCCTCCCCGGGGTAGTTATCCCCGTTGCCGGTCACCGACCTTGAGACAGGCGTAACGCCGTCGAACGGCAGCACCGCCGGAAGGATCGACCAGAGCCCGATGCTTGCGAGGACGACGATCCCGAAGAGCGTCGTATACTTCTTCAGCACCGACCGGAGGTCGCTCACCGGCGGCGCGATGATGAAGACCTGGTTCGCAAGCCCGTAGACCTTCACCTCGCGGCCCTTCTCGCTCCAGCGGGTCTCCATAACCTCGAGAAGTCCGGCGGCAAGAAGGTTATCGATGTGGTACGAAGCGGTGGTGATGGGGATCTTCATCCGCCGGGCAACCTCCGAGGACGTCAGCGGCCCGCTGCCGAAAGCCTGGATGACNNGCGTTTGCCGTCTGGCTCGCCATCGCCCGGGCGATCTTCTGTGCCTGCTCATCGCCCGGCTGGATAACTACGACATCATTCGCCATGGAGTGCTTCAATGATCCGGTTGCGCCCGTACTCGAGCGCCTCCTCGAGCCGGGAGGCGTCCGTGCCCGCGCCCTGTGCAAGGTTCGGCTTGCCGCCGCCCTTCCCGCCGAGGATGCCGCAGACCTCGCGCACGATCTCGACGGCGTTCACCGCCGGGGCGCCCGACGTCGCCACTACTTTCACCGCTCCGTCGCTCGATGCAAAGAGCGCCACGCCGCCCTCTTCAGCGACGGTCGTGGCGAGTGCGACAAGTTCCTTATGGGTTGCATCGAGCGTTCTGACGACGACCCGGACCCCGTCAACCACCTCGCCGTCGAGGTTCTGCATCTCGAGGTCGACCACTTTCTTCTGGAGACGTTCGATCTCCTTCTTCTGTTCCTTCCATTCCGAGAAGAACCGCGCCGTCGTTGCCGGCAGGTTCTCGGGCTGGACGCTCACCACGTCGGCAGACTCCTGGAGGAGATCGGCCTGGTGCTGCATGGCATACACGGCGGCGACACCGGCCGCAAAGACCAGTCGCTCGACGCCGTCCTGGATATGCTCGACGCCGAGGACCCGGATCGGCCCGATCTCGCCGGTTGCCCGGACGTGTGTTCCCGCACACGCCTGGACATCGGCACCGACCTGCACCGTCCTGATCTCACGACCCGGCGGGACGCCGCCCTGGTAGAGGCCGAACCCGTACTTCTGCTCGGCCTTCGTCCGCTCCTCAAGGTGGACGTAGACCGGTGTATCGGCCATGACCAGTCGGTTCGCTTCGATCTCGATCCGCTTGAGCTCTTCAGGCGTGATATGCTTGTAGTGCCGGACGTCCAGACGGGACACCTCGCTTCCTTTCTGGGCGCCCGCCTGGTGCACATGGACGCCGAGCACCTCTTTTGCGGCGTGCAGGAGAACGTGGGTCGCCGTGTGGTGACGCATCAGCGACCGCCGGCGTTCCTCGTCCACCATACCCTTCACCCGTTCACCGCGCTTCAGGGGGCCGCCCGTCACCCGGTGGAGGATCACCTCACCGAGTTTCACGACCTCCTCCACCCGCACCATGCTCTCGGGCGCCACCAGGGTGCCGGTATCGGACGGCTGGCCTCCTCCCTCGGGATAGAAGAGCGTCTGGTCGAGCACCACTGTCCCGTCGAAGTAATCCAGCACCATCGCCTCGAACTCGACCTCGCAGGGCAGTTCATAGTAGAGCTTCTTCGTCGGAGGGAGGGAGGCTGCACGCTCGCGGTAGGCATCGAGCGGGTCATCTCCCTTCGCCTCTTTCTGCGCCTCCGAGTGTGTATCGGCGATCAGCGAGTAGAAGTTGTCGGGGATCTCCACGACGGCACCCTCGGCGGCAGCGACCTCCTTCACCATCTCAGGCGGGATGCCGTGCGAGTCGTAGAGGGTGATCACCTCATCGAGGGGAACCCGGGAACTCTTTGCCCTGTAGTTCCGGGCGATCTTCTGGACGATCCGCGTCCCACGCTCAAGGGTGCTTGCGTATCTTGCCTCCTCGTTCTCCACGATCTCCCGGACTCTATCGACCTCCTGCCCGAAGGTCTCGACCCCCACGGCCTGCATCTGCGCCTCCACGAGGTCGGCGAGATCCTCGTCCATCGAGAGGTCGTTCATCATCCGGAGCGTCCGGCGAAGCACGAGCCGTGCGAGGTAGCCCTCGCGGACGTTCGAGGGGACGATGCAGTCCCCGAGCATATAGGCGAGGCAGCGGGTGTGGTCGGCGATCGAGTAGACCTTCTCGATCGGAACGACGATCCGCTCGAGCCGGTCGACGGGTACGTCGATAGCCTCGGCGACCTTCCTCCGGAGGTTATGGAGGTTCGTCCCGGAGATGTCCATCACCCCGGCGAACCGGGCGCTGAGCCCCATGATCTTCGTGAACTCCGGGCTGTCGAGGAGGTTCTCGAGGTGAGACGAACGCGTCAGGCGGCTCACCATCTCCGGGAAGACCGCATCGTAGATCGTCGGCGAACCCTTCGAGGCCCAGACGAACCGCTCAAGGCCGTAGCCGGTGTCCACGATGTTCAGCCGCATCGGGTAGTAAGGCACCCCGTTCACGTCGACGGGCGGCTGATCGGTCTTCTGCCGTCCGAGGTTCATGAAGACCAGCGTCGCGACCTCAAGACCGCCGATCAGCACCTCGACGGACGCCCCGGCGTTCCCGCCGCCGTACCAGGGGTGCTCCTTGTAGCTGACACCGGTGGGATCGCCGCCGATGGACGTGATGAACTCGTCGCAGAGAGCGACCGTCTCGTCCTTCCAGTAGATCTGCTCCTCCGGGGTGTTGAAGGCGTGGTGTGCCATCATCTCAAAGAGCGTCAGGTGGCGCCCGGATCTCCCGACCGAGTCGAGGTCGTTCAAGCGGATGCAGGGCTGAGAGATGGTCAACGGGTTTGCCGGCGGAGGAACGACTCCGCTCGTGACGAACGGTTGAAAATCGGCGATAGACGCGATGGTGAGGTAGATATCGTCTCTCCACCGGGCGGCTACGGGATATCTTTCGAGGCGTGTATGACCGTGCCGCTCGAAGAACGAGAGAAACGCCTCCCGCATCTCATCAACAGTATGGGGCCTGAAGACCGGGTTGCCGATGAAGTTGTACGTCACGCACGGGGCGTCGCCGCAGAACTCCTGTTCGGGGTCCCGGGTCCAGAAGGCCGACCCGCAACTCTTGCAGACCTTCCGCTCAAACCCTTCTGACCTGAAATAATCGAGCGTATATTCATCCTCGAGCATTAAAATCACGCAGCATAACTCTGTTGGGTTGTGCCGAATATAGTTGTTTGTGCAGGATATTCATACTTTCCATGCATCTTGATACCAGAGGTCGTAGGATTCATATAATCCCGTCCTCTCGGCGATGCGCACCGCAAGAATGTGCCAGCATTCGCGCCCCCGGAAAAGGAAATCGCTGCATGTGCAGAAGTCCTCTTCGACGATATACTCGCTGCTCCGACCCACCACGACGAAGAAATCCAGGTAACGTTTCACCTGCCCTGCGTCGACAGCCTCGAGCGCCTTTCTCCCTCGCTCGCCGTAGACACGCTCGATGCAGGCGCGGAACTCCGGCGTCAGCGCCCGGTCATGCTCCATCTTCTGCCAGAGACCCCTCATGGAACTACCACTACGTGTGGCGGATCAGGGATATAATGCCACCCCATGCGGGACGCGAGAGCCTCCATGGCCGGGGCTTCGAGCGCGTAATGGGTGGCTTCGAGGCAGGGGATGGGCGATGCACGGGCTACGCTGTGCTTCAGTTCCGCCGAGAGGAACGCCTCCGCCCCGAGGTCGACGGCTTCCCCGATCAGGTCGGGGTCAAACCCGCTCCCGCCCACGACGGCGAGGCGGCGGATCGTTCCCACCTCGCCGTAGACCCGGATCCCTCCGCCAGGGAGGCGGCGGGTGATCTCTCCGGCATCGAGGGAGCAGTCGCCGACGAGGCCGGCGGTCATCCGCTCGCACCGGAGAAGGCCGAGTTTCGCCGCCAGGACGTCGTTGACGCCGCCCTCCGCATGGTCGAAGTTCGTGTGCATCACGTAGAGGTTCATGTCGGCGGAGAGGACGACCCGGAGAAGGTGCGAGATCGGGCCCCGAACCGCCGTGATCGGGTTCCAGATGGGGGGGTGGTGGACGACCAGCATATCCGCTCCGGCACGGACTGCAGCCTCCACCACCCTCTGCGTGGCATCGAGCGCAGTGCAGACGGTCGCGATCTCATCATTTCCCTCGACGACGAGACCGATCTTCCCGGCGTCATATTCTTCGGCCAGATCAGGTGGAGCGACCTGCTCCAGCGCGGCGATAAACCTCCGGATATCCATATGGTACCCCGTATGAACCTCACAGAATAAAAAGGGTGGATGAGGAAGCCGTCCCCGGACCCGGTTCCCCCCCCGTCAAATACATTTCATACTCAGGAACATTTTGCATACCCCGGGAGTAAACAGGCCATTATCCTATAAAGGCAATGGACATGGAGTAGATAAAATAGAAATAATTATTTCCCCGAAAAACCGAGATCCGATTGTTATCTTTTGGAGACTGAACATGCTGAGGAATCTTATCATAGGAATGACGCTCCTCGTTCTCTGCGCTGGCATTCCGGCCGTATCCGCACAGATGGGAGGAGACCAGGCGTGGTACCGCGTCCATTGCAACATCGACGGTGCCAACGTCTACTTTGACGGGCAGTACCAGGGTACCACCTACGGAGGAACGCTCGACGTCCCGGTCTACACCACCGGGGCGCCCTACAACACCGTCCGGGTCGAGAAGAGCGGCTACCAGGCCTACTCCGCCAACCTGCCGTCGAGTCCCGCAGCAGGCGAGACCAGAGACGTCTACGCGACGCTGCAACCGGTCGAGACCGCTGGTTCGATCCACGCCACGTCAAGCCCCTCCGGCGCTGCGATCTACCTGAACGGGAACTACCGGGGCACGGCACCGCTCACGATTCAGAGCCTCTCCCCCGGCACCTACACCCTTGAAGCCGAACGCTCGGGCTACCGGTCTGATCTGAGCACGGTGACGGTCAGGGCTGGGCAGCAGTCGAACATCCAGTTCACCCTGACTCCGATAGAGCAGTACGGGGCGATCAAGGTCACCTCCAGCCCCTCCGGTGCATACGTCTACATGGACGGGGTCTACAAGGGCCGGACACCCCTGACGCTCTCCAGCGTCTCGGCAGCGAAACACAACATCGAGCTCGATCTAGCCAACTACTATGACTGGAGGTCGACCGTGACCGTGAGCCCCGGCGTGACCAGTTACGTCAACGCGCACCTCACCTCCATCCCCTC
>LSQX01160235.1_pt1 | contig 11813 bp, 8 predicted proteins | sample 654561 | NCBI WGS metagenome assembly LSQX01 (sample SAMN04489861, study PRJNA283612) | anaerobic digester metagenome | isolation source: 4 biogas reactors fed with cattle manure at either 37C or 55C with and... | place: Denmark: Kongens Lyngby | collected 2014 | reverse complement strand
GCCTGAATTATCCGGAAATTATAATATACAGCGTAACGATGAGTAAATTCATTGGGCTGCTGAAAAAAGAAGACTACAACGGCGCAGCAGGCTATATTACGGAATGTATCCGGAAACTTGAAGCAGCCGGCGTTGATTTTGCAGCAATCAGCGCCAATACGCCGCATCTGTTTTTTGAGGAAATTCAGCAAAACGTCTCCGTTCCGCTGATCAGTATCGTTGAAGTCAGCAGAAAAAGAGCGAAACAACTCGGTTTGAAACGCTGTGGTTTGTTCGGCACAAAATTTACGATGAATGCCTCGTTCTTTTCTGACGTTTTTGCAAAAGACAATATTGAAGTGGTTTCTCCCGGACAAGAAGATGTGGAAAGAATTAACGAACTGCTTTTTACCGAACTTGAATTGGGTATTTTCAAAGAAAGTACAAAAGACGAGTTGCTGACCATTGTGCAGAAAATGAGAGATGAGCAGCAGATTGATTCACTGATACTTGGCTGCACTGAATTTCCCATCATGTTCACCGAAGAAAAATATTTGGGCATTCCTTTTCTCAACACTACCCGGATTCACGTGGAAGCGATTCTTGAAAAAGGGATGAAATAAAATGGATTTACAAGTTGAATTAAAAAAAAGATGCCATGGAAAATCAAGTTTTGAATGAAAAGATAAATGTTCTGCGAAAAGAAAAAAATGCAGTGATTCTGGCACATTACTATCAGGTTGCCGAGATACAGGAAATTGCTGATTTTGTGGGCGACAGCCTCGACCTGTCAAGAAAATCTGCCGAAACCGATGCGGATGTTATTGTTTTTGCAGGGGTTCATTTCATGGCCGAAACGGCAAAAATTTTGTCCCCCCGGAAAAAAGTCCTGCTCCCCGATTTAAGGGCCGGTTGCTCACTGGCTGACTCCTGCCCAGTGGATGAATTCAAAAAATTCAGGGAACAGCATCCCGGACATGTTGTGGTTTCTTACGTAAACACAACCGCAGATATAAAGGCTTTGACAGATATTACCTGCACTTCCACCAATGCGTTGAAAATCATCAACAGTATTCCTGAAAGCCAGCCGATTATTTTTGCTCCCGACCGGAATCTCGGAAATTACCTGAACAGCCTCACCGGAAGGAATATGTTACTCTGGGACGGCGCCTGCCATGTGCATGAAGAGTTTTCTCTGGAGAAAATCAAGAAAATTCTGGAGCAGTACCCTGATGCAAAACTGATTGCGCATCCTGAATGTACAAAGCCCGTTCAGATTGCCGCCGATTTTATCGGCTCCACTTCGGCGCTGCTCAGATTTGTTACGGAGGACCAAGGCAAAAAATTCATCGTAGCCACCGAGTCGGGCATTCTGCATCAGATGCAGAAGCAAAATCCGGAGAAAACATTCATTCCGGCGCCACCCATTGACTCCACCTGCGGATGCAACAATTGCAGATTTATGAAAATGCACACTTTGCAGAAAGTGTATGAAAGCCTTCGCGACGATAAATTTGAAATTAAGCTGGAAGATGAAATTATCAGTAAGGCCGTCCGGCCAATTCAGAAAATGTTAGAGTTATCCAACTAACCGGGTGCTGTCTGATTTACCGGAATAAGGACTACCTGCCAAATCACTGATATTCGAATGAAAACTGCTTTCAGAAATAAATTTGCATTCATTTCAATTGCTCTTTTCACCGGCGCTGCCATCTGGTTATTTCTCATTTATCCCAACAGAAAAAATATAAAATCCGGCAGATTACCCAATCAGGCATCCGTTTTTGTGGGCAGCACTGCCTGTAAGGAATGCCATGCGTTGGAGTATGAAGACTGGATGCAGTCGGATCACTACAAATCGATGCAGGAAGCCGGAAAAGAAACTGTATTAGGCAATTTCAACCATGCCGTTTTCGCCGGCAAAGGGTTCACACATACGATGTTTCAAAGGGACAGCTCTTTCTTTATGGTTTTGGAAAACCGCGAAGGGAATCCCGATACATTCAAGGTAAAATACACTTTTGGCCATTATCCTTTGCAGCAATATATTATTGAGTTTCCGGATGGCCGTTATCAATGCACGCATGTGGCATGGGATAGCCGCGACAATAAGTGGTTTGACCTCTATCCTGAACTGGAGATTCATCACAGCGAGTGGCTGCACTGGAGCGGCGGGGCGCAAACATGGAATAACATGTGCGCAGATTGCCATTCCACAAATCTGCAGAAAAATTACAATGCAACAACAGACAGTTATCACACCACCTGGGATGAGATCAATGTATCCTGCGAGGCCTGTCACGGTCCGGGAAGCGAGCACGTGAGGCTTGCAAAAATGGAATCCGATCCGGCTTTGATAAACCAATCGGTTTATTTGGGTGCAAACTCATCGCAACAGGAGCAGATGCAGTTTTGCGCAAGGTGCCATTCACGAAGAAGTCAGCTGAACAACAGCTTTGATTTTGAGGAACACTGGAGCAATCAATACAGTCCCGAAATTCTACGTCCGGGTTTGTATTATCCTGACGGACAAATCCTTGACGAAGTATATGTGTGGGGTTCCTTCACACAAAGCAGAATGTACAGGGAAGGAGTCCGCTGCATTGACTGCCATGATCCGCACACCTACAAACGCAAGCTTCCGGGGAATCAGCTTTGCTTTCAGTGCCATGATTTCCGGGTTTATGATAATCAAACCCACCATTTCCATGAGCCCGGCACACAGGGCGCCCAATGTGAAAGTTGTCACATGCCGGGGCGCTATTACATGGTAAATGACTATCGCCCCGACCATAGTTTTCGTGTTCCCCGTCCGGATTTGAGTGTGAAATACGATGTGCCCAATGCCTGCAATAAATGCCATGACGACCAGTCGGCTGCGTGGGCTTCAGATTGGGTGAACAGCTGGTATGGCGAAAAACGGGAATTTCATTATTCAGAAATATTGCTTAAAGCTGCACACAATGAATCGTCGCCGAAAGAAATTGCACATTTTGTTGAAATTGACACCATCCCGGATATCGTAAAAGCGACTGCCCTGTTTCATCTTGAAAATTATGCAGGTCCCGAAGCGCTGCCGGTTCTGCTGAAAGGCCTGAAAAATCCTTCGGTCTTGGTGCGGCGCACGGCAATTGAAGGATTGGGAATATACAATCCGGAAGATTATAAAACCCATTTGATGAATTCCCTTTACGATACGGCAAGGGCAGTGCGTCTTGCTGCCTACAATGCATTGGCGGGCGTGGATATTTCTTCAATCTCAGAAAAAGATATGGTTCAGTTTAACCAAACAGGAGAAGAATTTTTTGAAACCGGAATGTTGAATTCCGATTTTCCTTCCGGAAAATTATATCTGGGACAATACTTTCAACGTGCCGGACAAATGAATCTGGCACAGGAATATTACGAAAAAACAATAAAAGATGACAATTATCAGAACATGGCGCGGATGAACCTTTCGCTGATCTACAATTCCCTGAATCAAAACCGGAAAGCTGCCGGGCTGCTGAAAAAAGTGATTGAGCAGGAGCCTGAATATGAACCTGCTTACTATTCTCTGGGCTTATTGTATGCCGAAATGAACATATCCGATTCAGCAATTTTCTTTTTGGAGAAATGTACGGAAAAGAACCTTCAGAACAGCGCTGCATTCTATAATCTGGGATTACTTTACCAGCAGCAAAATCAAATACAAAAAGCTGAAAATACTTTTCTGAAAGGATTGAAAAATATTCCCGGAGATGAAAGATTACTCTTCGCCCTGACGCATTTTTACATTCAGGAACAAAAAAATGAGCAGGCAAAACAACGGGCAGGAGAGATGAACCGACGATTCCCCGGAAGGCAGGAATATATTCAATTACTGGAAAGGGCAGAGAAAGCCCATTAGGAAATGAATCTTCCGCACACAAAAAACTAACAATAACCGCTTGTGCTCCTGCAAATTTTTATGCGAACCAAGCATAGAATTAAGCCTGGGATTCACGAATAAATTTTTATGCAAAATCTGACATGGCTTATTCCTCTTAAAAGCTGCTCCAGTACGGATTTTAGGAAATTTGCATTTTTCTTTTTCTTTCTTTAGCTTTGTATGCTCTAACACAAACATAAATATTGGATGCGTGCAAAAAAAATAAATTTTGCAAGGCCTGCTATTAATCCAGAATATTTTTACAAGCATTATATGCCCTGGATTGGTGCTGTATTCTTGTTTTTGATACTGATTGTTGGGCTTTTTGTCTGGCGGTATTCTTTTATCAAAAAGGAACTGCAAGGCAACTTGATTAATAAAACACAGATTATCAATGATGCGGTCAGTACAAATTTTCTGAAAAGAATCTCATCTCCAAAAAAATATGACGAACAGGTTTTTCGCAACAATATTGTACAACTGGATATTTATCAAAATTATCATGACGGAGAGAATATTTATTTTATAAGAACCGATACAGATGGCGGACGAATTGCTTTGACATCTGAGACGGAAACTGCAAAATATAAATTGGAAGAAATCTATTCCGATCCGGCAAAACTTTATCAGATTACATTAGAAAGCGGGAAACCACAAATATCCAAACCCTATTTATTAAACGGACAGCAATGGATAACAGTCCTTTTTCCATTTCTGAAAGAGCAAAACCATGAAATACAGTTGCTGGGTGGTGTGGATTTTCCGGCATCAGAATATATTTCCCAGCTCAGAAAAACGATGCTTTCCGGTATTTTAGTGGTCTCCATACTTGTCCTATTTTATATTATAGTGCTATTCTCCATTATTTGGCGTGATCAGCAAACATTTACAATAAAACAAAAATTCAGGCATATTGAAACGTTTGCCGTTCTGGTTGCCGGGCTGTTTCTGACAACAGGAGCGTTGCATATAAACGAAGACCTGAGCAGACAGGAGCGGAGCCTGATCTTTAAGAATATTGCCAGTGTTCAACAAATGAATGCACACAAAAATTTCCTTGAGCTTCAAAAGAGTTTAACCTTGCTCGTCTCTTTCCTTCAAAACAAAAATAGTGTTGAACGCAATGAATTTATTAATTTCAGTTCTTCTCTTTCACAATTGGAGCAGGCAGAAACTGTATTATTGTTTGATTTGAGAACCACACCGGAAAATGATGATTCGTTTTGGGATAAAATGCTGCTTTCGGAAAATATGCACTTACACTTTGAGTATGAATACAGTGCAGAGGGCCAAAGGCCTGAAGACTCTTTTTTTATTAAAAACACAGCGATTATCCGGCACGTTATATCGGATGCCATAAAAAACAAGAGTGTTGCCGCTTCTTCGATTTTGATTGATGAAAACACACCGGCACAAAAAGGTTATATTGCTGTTGCATATCCTTTTACCAAAAACAACAGAAACAATAGTCCGGATAACGTTCAGGATAGTTTCGGAGGAATCATTTTCGCTTTGCTGAACCTGCAAAAAGTATTTGACAAAACATTTTCCAAATCAATTTACTCAAGCGACCTGGTTGATATTGTTTTTTTTGAACTAAACGACAGGAACACTTATAAGCAACTGGCTTCATATCCTTCGGAAAAACCCGGTACAGAGCAACATGATACATCGCCCAAAAATAAAGAAAGCCATCTGCATGAGCAGATGATTCCGCTGTTTATGTTTGGCAAAATTTATGGCATCAAAGCACACTGCACGCAAGGACTTGAGTCACAGTATGTGGCATTTCGGAAGCGCTCAATCATTCTCAGCGGTTTTATCTTCACACTTGCGCTGGTTGTTCTAACTACCATTACACGTGGCCGCTGGCTCCTCATGGAAAAATTAATACATAAAAGAACGCAAAGTCTGAACCGGAAAATAAAAGACCTCGTGTGTCTTCAAAAAATTAGCGAAATGAGGCACAAAAAGCATTTGCCTGAAACTTTCCTGCCGGCAGTTGCCAGGATTTTAAAACAAAATTACCCCGATGAAGTCAAAGCGGTTTCATTGAGATATATGAATATAGAGTATGGAGATCAGCTTAAGAAAAATGATAATTCGCAGATTTTTAATCTGAAATTAAAAGTCACCGGAAAGCAGTCAGGGAGCATTTCCATTGTTGTATCTCCTGAGTATGTTTTCTCGAAAAGTGATGAAAAACAACTGAAGCAAATTGTTGAAAAAGTGAGCATCTGGCTTGAGCATTATACAGTTTCCCGGAATTTCAAAGAAAGTGAGGAGAAATTCAAAACTTTTATTGACAATGCTGTTGATGGAATCTATTTGCTTAGGGGCAGGCAATTTATCTATGTGAATAAGTCTTATCAGAACATGTTGGGCTACACGAAAGAGGAGTTGCTTTCCGCGTCATTCAATATGGATGTTTTATTGACAGATAGGAGCAGGGAAGTTTTTGAAATGCGTTATAATGCACGCCAACAGGGACAAAAAGTGCCAAATTCCTATGAGTTTCAGTATCGTACCAAATCAGGCCAAATTCGGGAAGCACAAGTGGATGTTATTTCATTGCCGGGCGGCGATAAGCTCACAGTAATGGGCATTTCACATGATATCACCGAAAAAAAGGAGGCTCAGCAAGCGCTGTTTGAAAGTCAGAATAAATTGCAGGAACAAAATATTGAACTGCTCCGGCTGAATGATGAATTACTGAAAATTAACAACCGGACATGGAAACTGAATCAGGAACTCACTGCGGCGCGCCTTAAAGCGGAAGCGGCAAGCCGGATAAAAACAGCATTTTTAAATAATATTTCCCACGAGGTGAGAACTCCGCTGAATGGCATTGTCGGTGCATCTGCACTAATCAGCGATGCGGAAATAACAAGTGAAGAGCGGCAGGAATTGACAGAAATCATCAACAGAAGCAGCAAACGGCTGGTTTCCACCATCACCCACTACATGGATATTTCACTGTTGCAGTCAGGAGAAATTGTGCCGCACCGGAAAACATTTTATCTGAATGAAATAATCTCATCACTTGAAGACCGCTTCAGACATAAAGCTGAAGCTAAGGGAATCGACTTTAAAATAACTTTTGAACCCTACTGTGAAAAGAAGTATATTCATTCAGATAAAGAATTGATTGAGAAGATGCTGGTTCATATCCTTGACAATGCGTTCAAGTTTACTCCACAGGGGAGCATTGATTTTCTTGTCAAAAGTGATAATTCATATATCTCTTTCGAAATCCGGGATACAGGTATCGGTATTGAGCCGGAATTCCACACACAAATTTATAATTATTTCGTGCAGGAAGATGGTGGGAATACGCGGAAATACGAAGGGAGCGGCCTGGGGTTGGCCATTAGTAAAGGAATAGTTAGTCTCCTCGGCGGAAATATTACTTTTTCATCACAAAAAAATATCGGCACAACTTTTTGTGTCAGGATTCCTGCAACTGAAGTAAATTCTGTCTTTTCAGAATCTTCGGAAACTACATTTTTGCCAAAAGTGGAAAAGGAATCCGGGCCGCTAATTCTCATTGCAGAAGATGAGGAGCTGAGTTTCAGTATCATAAATAAATTCCTGCGAAAGAAGCTTGATGCAAATATCATTCGCGCAGAAAATGGCCGGGAAGCAGTGGACAATGTGAAAAACAACCGGGAAATTTCATTGGCGCTGATGGATTTGAAAATGCCGGTGATGGACGGATATCATGCTACGCGAATCATCAAAGCCATCAGACCGGAGCTGCCTGTAATTGCCATTACAACTTATGGCCTGACAGGAGATGAAACAAAGGCAATTGACGCAGGATGTGATGATTATCTCGCAAAACCAGTGAATACTGTTGAATTATTGGAAAAAATTGAAAGACACCTTTCAAAAGAATACCTGGAAAGGGCAAACCGGATTCAGAAAAAATATAGGAGTTAGATTTATGAGGGAACTTTTAACACAAAAGAATATTTGAAGATGAATGATAAGAGAGAACTTGTTTTTTTGATTGTTGAAGATGAAGAATCCAACATCATCGTATTGAGGTTACTTTTGCAGAAAAAATACAATGCAGAAGTGCTTTGTGCGCGCAACGGGCAGCAAGCGGTAGATTTGGTTGAAAAACGACCGGATATTGATCTGATTTTCATGGACATGAAAATGCCCGTCATGGATGGTTACACGGCTACAGGAATAATAAAGAAGATGAATAAAGACCTTCCTGTAATTGCAGTAACAGCATATGGATTGAATGGACAAAGAAATGAAATACTCAATGCAGGGTGTGATGATTATCTGGCAAAACCCATTCAATCCGTGCAAATATTCGATAAGGTTGAAAAATTTTTAAATCTGCCTGATGAATAATCCTCACAGTTTTTAATGAAAACTTTAATTGAAAATATTCAATTCTATTTACAGCAGGTTGTACTGAAAAAAGAAGAGAAGGAGCATTTTCTTCCGGTAATTTGCGCAAGGAACACGCTGAATTTAAAACTTATCAGCCTGTTTACCATTGCTACAAGCACATTGCAGACTATCACTTTTTATATTCGCAGCCAGGGTATAACAGGGACAGAATGGATTTGGCGTCAATATATTATTTTCAGCCATCTGATTATTATCGGTTTTTATCTCCTGATTTTAATTTATCTCTATTTCGTCAGAAATTCACAAAAGTTTTCTGTCTGTTGGAAAAGGCCGCTATTCCATATCAGTTTTTTGTTTATTCTGATTTCAGGAGCAGCCATCGCATCTTTTGACCAGCTTTCAATACAGGCTATCACTCCTTTTCTGATGGTTACCATTGTTGCGTCGTTGCTTATTGTTATCCCGCCATATTTTGCCTTTACCTGGTTCTTGACAGCTTTCATTTTTTTCAGTTTCCTCCTGCCTGTTTATCAGCCCGATACAGAGATTGTGCTTTCCCACCAAATCAATGCTATTTCAATCATGGTTGTGGGCTTCCTGCTGAATATTATCAGGTGGAACGGCATTTTAAAGCACCTGCGGCAATCAGCATCAATGGATGAGCAACAACAACGATTAGAGCAGCAAAACAAGGAATTGCAGCAAAAAACCAGGGAGTTGAAAGAGGCGAACAAAGTTCGCGATAAATTATTTACCACCATTGCACATGATTTGCGCAACCCTTTTCAGGTATTGCTTAGCTCATCTGAAATTCTATTGGATGAAACAACTGCTCTGACCGGCGAAGAGGAAAAAACGCTGATGCATTTTATTCGAAAAACCTCTCAAAATACCCTTTTGCAGCTTCAAAATTTACTGGAATGGGGACAGATTCAACGAAATAAAGTGCATCTCTCCCTGCGTTTAACCCATATGACCGAATTGATTGAGAGTAATATCCGGGAGTTTGAAATGCCAATTCGGGATAAAAAACTGATTGTCAATAAATATCTTTCCGACGCTGAAATACATGTTGATCCGGTGCTGATTGGTTCTGTAATCCGGAATTTAGTTTCAAATGCAGTGAAGTTTACTCCCCAAAACGGGAAAATTTCCGTTAAAAGCCATAGTAATTCCCAATACTTCGTGATTCAGGTTTCTGACAACGGAATCGGTATGCCGTCTGAATTAGTGCGGAATCTTTTCATTTCTGACAGTGATACCGGCAGAGCCGGCACAAATGGTGAAATCAGTACCGGCATTGGCTTACAGCTTTGCAAGGAATTTGTGGAAATTCACGGAGGAAGAATTTCCGTTGAAAGCAAAGAGAACCTGGGTACAACTTTTACTATCGAGCTTCCTATAAAAAATGCTGCATCAGGGAGTAATCAGAACATGAATTCATAATACAAAAAAGAATAAAAACGCATAGTATTGAATGTCAGCATTTATTTGACACATTTTCAATTCTTCCCCTTTATCCTGTTGATTTTCCATTTGATTTCCGGTCAATTTTATAACTTGCAATATTTATTGAACCGCATTACGGTTTAGCCCTGTTTTCTGACTGTGCATGGACAAATTTTGAAGCGCACACGATAAAATACAGACCATTTATTTTGAATTGAATGAATCATCATAAAGATACCGGACATGATAATTCCTCCATATTTAAAGCCAGATGATAAAATCCGGATAGTTTCACCTGCCGGGAAAGTGGAAGAAAAATATATTCATCAGGCGGCTGAATGGCTCAAAGCAAAGGGCTTCCGGGTGGAATTGGGAAAATATGTTTTCAGCAGCCATTTCCGGTTTGCCGGAACCGACCGGCAACGCCTGGAAGACCTTCAAACTGCTTTTGATGACCCCGATACGGCTGCAATTTTATGTTCGCGCGGAGGTTACGGAACGATACGCTTGATTGACAAGCTCCGTTTTGATGGGTTTTTAAAATATCCAAAATGGATTGCAGGTTTCAGTGACATAACAATTCTGCATTTATGCCTGAATCAATTTGGGGCAGCAACCATTCATGGCGCCATGCCCCGCTATTTTTTCAATCCGGACGGATTGCCTTCCGAAAATCTGGATTCATTGATGCAAATCCTGACCGGCGGAGAGCCTTCCTACCATATTCCTTCTGCCCCCGAAAACCGGCAGGGAAAGGCAACCGGCGAACTCACCGGCGGAAATCTTTCTGTGATTTCAGGAATGCAGGGAACAAAATTCGAATTGGAAACAGCAGGAAAAATTCTTTTCCTGGAAGATATTGATGAGCATTTATATCATATTGACCGGATGATCCGGCAATTGAAGCTCAGCGGCAGACTTGAAAATCTTGCAGGTTTGGTTGTTGGTGATTTTACCGGAATGAAAGATAATGATGAACCCTTCGGAATGTCTGTTTATGAAATTATCAGTCAGGCGGTGGATGAATATGATTTTCCGGTCTGTTTTGGTTTTCCCGCCGGGCATGATGAAAAAAATCTGGCGCTTTCCTTTGGCATACCCTGGGAGCTTGATGTAACTAAAAGAGGCTCTGCGCTGAGACAGATGCCTATCCATGTCATCTAAATAAGGATAAAATGGTTTCAACAAGAGAAATTGGCGAATTGGCTGAAAAACATGCCCGGGAACACATTCAGGAATTGGGATATAAAATACTGGATACCAACTGGTATTACGGGCATCTTGAACTGGACATTATCGCCATGGACGGCAATCAGCTGGTGGTGGTTGAGGTGAAATCGCGACACGGAATCCGGTATGAGCATCCGTCAGAAGCAATCAGCAATGCCAAAATCAAAAATATTGTGGAAGCCACCGAGGGATACATTTTCGAGAAGGACTTACATTTTGATACCCGGTTTGATGTGATTACGGTTATTTTTTTCAAAGATGACCGTTTTGAACTGGAGCATTTCCCGGATGCATTTTACCCCACTTTGTGAAATAACATTGAATTGCCCGGCACCTGCAGGCAGGCTCATTCTTTTTGACCGAAATAAAAGTTTCTACTGTTTTTCCGGGTTATTCAACGTTATATTTTCAACCAACAAATTTTGTTTTGAGATTTCCAGCGCCTTTTGCAGCGTATTGTCAATTTTGCTGATAATCGGGTAGAAACCCTCTTCGCCGAGAATATTCCTTGCAATATAAGCCTTCAGTTGCGTGTTAATTATTTTACCTGATTCTGCCAATCCTTTTGCATCTTTCGGAATTTCTTTTTCCTCTGCAAAAGCAACAAATTCCGTGAGGATATTCCGGTTGTCGAGATAATTTTCAATTTCAGCGGCAGTGTCAAGCTTGGAGAGTGTTTCCCGGTGCTTGTCGGAATAGGCATAGGCGAAAGTATAGATAAGTCCTTTTCTGAAAATTTTATTAAAATATTCTGAGTTTCCGGTGGTATCCATAGGCACAAAAATGTCGGGCATTATTCCGCCGCCGCCATAAACGGTGCGTCCTGATCTGGTCTGATATTTCAGCGAATCATTAAAATGAATGCTGTCTG
>LSQX01284184.1_pt1 | contig 11814 bp, 9 predicted proteins | sample 654561 | NCBI WGS metagenome assembly LSQX01 (sample SAMN04489861, study PRJNA283612) | anaerobic digester metagenome | isolation source: 4 biogas reactors fed with cattle manure at either 37C or 55C with and... | place: Denmark: Kongens Lyngby | collected 2014 | reverse complement strand
GTGGCTGATGGCCCTGAAATTGAAACGGATTGGTATAACTTTACTTCATTAAATAATCCCTTAAATCATCCTGCGCGTTCTATGCAGGATACCTTTTATATCGATCACAATGACGATGATGGTTTACCGCTCATGTTGCGTACCCATACTAGTCCTATGCAGGTTCGTTATGCGCGTCAAAATAAGCCGCCTATCAAGGTAATCGCACCAGGTCGCACCTATCGTGTGGATAGTGATGCAACACATAGCCCTATGTTTCATCAGGTAGAGGGTTTGTGGATTGATGAGGATATTTCATTTGCTGATTTAAAAGGTGTTTATACCAAGTTTTTACAAGCGTTTTTTGAGACTGATGATATCGAGCTTCGTTTCCGTTCATCTTTTTTCCCATTTACTGAGCCATCAGCTGAAATTGACATGATGTTCACCAGCGGCCCGATGAAAGGGCAGTGGTTGGAAATTTCCGGTGCAGGTCAGGTTCACCCTGATGTTATCCGTAACTACGGTTTAGACCCTGAGAAATATATGGGTTTTGCCTTTGGTTCCGGTATCGAGCGTTTGACTATGTTGCGCTATGGGGTCAATGATTTACGTTTATTCTACGAAGGTGATTTGCGCTTCTTAGAGCAATTTAATCGTTAATTGTTTTAAGTTTAGGCCTTTATTTATTTCATCTCTTATTCGTTTTTTGTAAAGAATTTACTATGTTTATTTCAGAATCTTGGTTAAGAAGTTTAATCAATCCGGAGCTATCAACTGAGGATCTTTGTCATCGTCTAACCATGTCTGGTTTAGAGGTTGAAGGTGTTGAAGCTGTAGCGCCTGAGTTTACAGGTGTTGTGGTCGCTGAGGTTAAAGAAATCGCTGCCCATCCAAATGCTGATAAATTGCGTATTTGTCAAGTTGATGACGGCTCCGGTGAGTTAGTTCAGGTCGTTTGTGGTGCGCCAAATGCAGCTGCCGGTATCAAGGTGCCCATGGCACGTGTTGGTGCGGTGTTGCCGGGCGACTTCAAAATCAAAAAGGGCAAGTTACGTGGTGAGGTTTCTCACGGTATGCTATGTTCAGGGCGAGAGCTAGGTATTAGCCAAGACCACGATGGTCTATTGATTCTTGATGAGTCAATGGCTGTGGGGGCTGATATTCGTGACGCTTTAAACTTGGATGATAAAGTTATCGAGTTTAAATTAACGCCAAATCGTGCTGATTGCTTATCGGTTTATGGTGTAGGTCGTGAGGTTCAGGCGTTAACTGGTGCCAAGCTTAAAAAGCTTGATTTTACGCCGGTTGACGTGGCACTTGATGAAACTATGTCCGTTCAAGTCGATGCACCTGATTTATGTGGTCGTTTTGCTGGTCGTATTATTCGCGGTGTTAATGCTAAGGCTGAAACGCCTGAGTATATCAAGCAGCGTATTGCCGCTGCTGGTATGCGTCCAGTATCTGCTTTAGTTGATATTTCCAACTATGTAATGCTTGAGTTAGGCCGTCCTACTCACGTATTTGATATCAAAAATATTGATACCTCAAAGGGCTTAACTGTCCGTTGGGCTAACGATGGTGAAAAGCTAAAGCTATTAACTGAAGTTGAGGTTGAGCTATCCAATGATACCGGTGTTATCTGTTATGAGGATAAGCCAGAAAGTATAGCTGGTGTCATGGGTGGTGATGCTACGGCAGTCGATTTAGAAACGACTGATATTTATATGGAAGCAGCTTTCTGGTTCCCTGACGCAATTGCCGGTTTAACTCGTAAATATAAGCTATCTTCTGAAGCGGCTTATCGCTATGAGCGTGGTGTTGATTTCCTCAATGTCATTGAGCATATTGAGTACATGAGCCGTCTTATCCTAGAGGTCTGTGGTGGTCAAGCAGCTCAGGTGACAGATCAGATTGTTAATTTACCAGAGCGTAAGTCAGTCGCTATGCGCTTAGAGCGTTGCAATAAGGTGCTAGGGGTTGAGGTTTCGGCTGAGGAAGTTAAGCAAATCTTTGCTGACCTAGAGTTTGATTTTGAGGTTGATGGTAACAATGTATTTACTGTCAATGCACCATCTTATCGCTTTGATATCGAAATTGAAGAGGACTTGATCGAAGAGGTTGCTCGTGTTTACGGCTTTGAGCGTATTCCAGCGCGTGAACCTATCGTGCAAGCTACTATTTTCCCATTCCCTGAAATGAAACGTTCTGAGCATATTTTCCGTCATTTAATGGCAGGAATGGATTATCAGGAAGTAGTCAATTACAGTTTTGTCGATGAGAATTGGGAGCGTAATTATCAAAATAACGAACATCCAATTCGCCTTTTAAATCCTATTTTTGCGCAATATGCCGTGATGCGTACTAGCTTAATTGGCGGTTTATTGAAAAATATCGCTCATAATGCTAAGTACCGACAAAATCGTGTTCGTGTCTTTGAGTTAGGTCGTGTGTTTTTTGACGATCCTACAGTTGAGGCAGGTAAAAAAACGGTTAAAGGGATTCATCAGCCGATGTATTTTGCAGCGGCTAGTTGGGGCTTAGCCTATCCTGAGCAATGGGGTGAAAAGTCTCGTCAGGTAGATTTCTTTGATATCAAAAAAGATTTAGAGAATTTATTAGGTTCTCAAACTGTTGATTTACGCTTTGTAGCTGAGGAGCACCCTGCGTTACACCCAGGTCGTAGTGCCGCAATTTATTATCGTGATGCGAAAATCGGTATTATTGGTGAGCTTCACCCACAGTGGTTGGCGGATCTTGATTTAGCAACTGCGCCAGTCGTTTTTGAATTAGATATTGCTCCGTTAATGGATCATGATTTAGTCACTTACAAGGAAATCTCTAAGCAACCTGTGGTTAAGCGTGACTTGGCTTTGTGGGTATCTAGTGATATTACTTATCAGCAAGTCGTTGATGCGATTGAAGAAATTCGTCAAGAGGGTATACTCAAAGAAGTTACCTTATTTGATATTTGGAAAGAGCAAAACTCAGCACAAAATGAGCGTAGCTTAGCTTTACGCTTTGTTCTTCAAGATGCTACGGCAACGCTTGAGGATGCTCAGGTTGTGCAGTTGATGGGTAAAATTGTTAATACCTTAGTTGAAAAACTAGGTGTTAGATTAAGATAATAGCTGGAGATTTTTATGACAACCATAGCAAAACCTTCTTTAACAAAGGCTGATTTAACCGAGTTACTTTATGATCAGGTAGGAGTTAATAAGCGTGAGGCAAAGGATATTGTCGATGGCTTTTTTAACCAAATCAGTGAGGTGTTGGTTGAGGGTGAAGCGGTACGTATTTCCGGTTTTGGAAACTTCCAACTTAGAGACAAGGCCGCTCGTCCGGGTCGCAATCCAAAAACTGGTGATTTGATACCGATTTCTGCCCGCCGGGTAGTTACTTTTCATGCTAGCCAAAAGCTAAAGGAAGCTGTTGAGGAGCCCTTAGAGGAAGTCTAATAGCAGCACTTTTTAGCTTATAAGCGGGGTAGAGTTTGATTTTTAATCAGGCTAAATACTCCGCTTTATTTTGTGCTACACTCTGATTAATCATAACAACTCAAAAGCCGGTCCTCTAGCGTCTCGGCCTTATATGCGATGGAACAAACTGATATTCAAACTACTGACAAGGTGGAGTTACCACCCATCCCTGCTAAACGTTATTTTACTATTGGTGAGGTAGCTGATTTATGTCAGGTTAAACCGCACGTCTTACGCTATTGGGAGCAGGAATTTACTCAGTTAAACCCTGTTAAACGTCGTGGTAATCGTCGATATTATCAGCACCATGAGGTGTTATTAATTCGTCGTATCCGTGAGTTGCTTTATGAGCAGGGGTTTACTATTGCTGGTGCCCGTAATCGTTTAGGTAATCCACGTCTTCAGGAAGAAGCTGATTCTGCAGTGCGTATCCCAGCCAACGATCTCAATACGATTCGCACTGAGTTAGAAGAAATTATTCAGGATCTAGAGGGTTTATTAAAGGCTTAATTTAGTTTTTATAGTTGCGCTTATAAAAGAAAAGGACGTTTGATTTAATTAATCAAACGTCCTTTCTTTATTTTGCTATGTATTAAGCTTGATTACTTTAAAGCCTCTAGCACAGATTGCATGGTGTCTTTAGCATCGCCAAAGCACATGAAGCTATTTTCTTTAAAGAAAAGCGGGTTTTGTACACCAGCATAACCAGTGTTCATAGAACGCTTCAAGATCACGACGTTCTCAGCCTCCCAAACACGTAGAATCGGCATGCCTGCAATAGGACTATTTGGATCGGTTTGAGCTGATGGGTTAACCGTATCGTTAGCGCCAATTACTAGAACCACATCGGTATCACTGAAGTCGTCGTTGATTTCGTCCATCTCGAGGACGATATCATATGGCACTTTAGCCTCGGCTAATAGTACGTTCATATGGCCTGGTAAACGACCTGCAACAGGGTGAATACCAAAACGTACGTTAACTCCCTGAGCGCGTAAGGTCTCAGTAATTTGAGCAACTGGGTATTGAGCCTGAGCAACAGCCATACCATAGCCTGGAGTAATGATAACGGACTTGGAGCCTTTAAGTAACTCGGCAACCTCAATGGCACTCAGCTCACGGTACTCGCCATCTTCCTCACCTTCACCACTAGAGGTACCATCAGTACCAAAACCACCTGCAATGACAGAGATAAAGGAGCGATTCATGCCCTTACACATAATGTAAGAAAGAATGGCACCTGAGGAACCGACTAATGCACCAGTCACGATTAACAGGTCATTACCTAGCATGAAGCCTGCTGCAGCTGCGGCCCAACCTGAGTAGGAGTTCAACATAGAAATCACTACCGGCATATCAGCACCACCAATTGAAGCAACCAAGTGCCAGCCAAAGGCGAGGGCAATAATGGTCATCACAATTAAAGCAAAGGTAGAACCGTCTGCCTTTACGAAGAGTACTAATAAAATTAATGAGACAATGATTGCTGCGAGGTTTAACTTATGCTTGTGAGGCAAGGCCAAAGGCTTGCTGCTTAGCTTGCCGTTTAGCTTACCGAAGGCTACGATTGAGCCTGTGAAGGTCACCGCACCGATAAAGACACCTAAAAACACCTCAACTAAGTGAATATAGTGCATATCAGGTGCGACTGCAGCGCGATCCATATAGCTATTAAAGCCGACGAAAACAGCCGCTAAACCCACAAAGCTGTGAAGAATAGCAATCAGCTCCGGCATTTCAGTCATTTCGACTTTTTTGGCACGATGGATACCAATCGCTGCACCTAAAATCATAGCGATTAAAATCCAAGCCACACCCTCGGTGTTTTCACTGAAAATCGACGCGATTAAGGCAATTGCCATACCGGCTATACCGAAGACATTACCGCGACGGGCAGATTCTTGATTGGACAGACCGGCCAAGCTCAAGATAAAAAATAATGCTGCAATAATATAGGCAGCGGTTACTAATCCTGCTGACATATCTACCCCTTATCCTTTGCGGAACATATTAAGCATGCGACGGGTGACATAGAAGCCACCAAATATATTTATGCTGACGAGGAACACAGATATAAACGCCAAGAAACTAGCGAAGCCGTTGATGGCCGACATTTGTACAATCGCCCCAACGATAATGATGCCAGAGATAGCATTAGTCACGGACATTAGCGGTGTATGTAAGGCATGAGTCACATTCCATACAACGTAGTAACCAACCACACAACTCAGCATAAAGACAGTGAGGTGATTTAGGAACTCTTGAGGAGCGTAATTGCTTGCCCATAAGTAGAGACCGATACCAATCACTGGTAACGCTAGGCGTTGCCATAACGGCTTCGGCTCTTTCTTAACCGCAACCGGTGCAGCTACAGGAGTAGCAGGCTTAGGTGCCGCAGAGACTTGGATAGGCGGAGGAGGGAACATCGTTTCGCCATCGTGAGTCACTGTCATATTGCGAACAATCACATCTTCAAAGTCTAAGACGACATTGCCGTCTTTTTCTGGCGTGATTAGTTTAGAGAGATTGACTAAGTTTGTTGCATAAAGCTGCGATGATTGACCGGCTAAACGATTCGGTAAGTCAGTGTAACCAATCACCGTGACGTTGTTGTCAGTGGTAATCACCTCACCCGGTACTGTGTATTCACAGTTACCGCCGCCTAAAGCTGCTAAATCAACAATCACGGAACCAGGCTTCATCGAATCAACCATTTCTTTGGTGATTAACTTAGGTGAAGGCTTACCGGGAATAGCTGCGGTGGTAATAATAATATCGACCACTTTTGCTTGTTCAGAGAAAAGAGCCATCTCTGCTTTGATGAAGTCATCGCTCATGACCTGAGCATAGCCATCACCGCTGCCACCGGACTCCTCAGGGAAATCAAGCTTGAGGAATTGACCTCCCATTGATTCGATCTGCTCGGCAACCTCTAAACGGGTATCGAAAGCCTTAACTATGGCACCCAATGAGCCAGCAGCACCAATAGCAGCTAGACCAGCAACACCAGCACCAATGACTAATACTTGTGCTGGTGGAACCTTACCGGCAGCAGTAATTTGACCTGTAAAGAAACGACCAAAGTGATGTGCCGCCTCAATAACAGCACGGTAACCACTGATATTTGCCATGGAAGATAAGACGTCCATGGACTGAGCACGAGAAATACGCGGCACCATATCGACAGCCATCGATGTGATTTTTTTAGCGCCAAGCTTTTCGATTAGTTCCGAGTTTTGTGCAGGTTGAATGAAAGACACTAGAATCGTGCCTTCTTGCATTGCATCAATTTCGGCATCAGTTGGTGCATTGATTTTGTAAATGATGCTGTTTTTAAACACATCATCACGGCTAACCACCTCAGCACCGACTTCTGTATAGGCATCATCGTCGAACTTCGCAAGAAGACCTGCGCCAGATTCTACTGCCACTTCAAAGCCGAGCTTAATGAGCTGTGTCACAGTTGCCGGTGTCGCTGCTACGCGCGTTTCACCGGTGAATTGCTCCTTAGGAATCCCTATTCTCATCAATTCATACCTCGTTTAGATTAAATTTAAACTCATAGGAAAGACATCAAGCACTTCTTTCCACTTAAGTGATCATACTATAGGATTGATTACTTATGAGTCTTGCTTAAGTAATTAGATACTATTTGTTGACAAAATGTAAATTCAAATTTGCATTATCTAATATGTTGTGTAGAGGCTTGATTTATGCTTGTTTGAGTGTTTGTATAGTGCCATAAAAATGGCTCTTATTTGTTGTAGTTATAACTAAATAAGAGCCAATGAGCTTAATTAATAAGTGAGTGATGTTTTCCTAGGCTATCTTTTTTAAACGTTTAATGAGGATAGGTACAAACATAAATAAAACCGCAATTGTTAAAAAGGTAATTGATATTGGGGTTGCGACTAGCACCATCGGGTTGCCTTGTGCTGCCGCTAGGGCGACACGTAGTTGATTTTCTGTCATTGGTCCTAAAATCAAGCCAATGAGTAGTGGGGCGATAGGAAAATCGTAAACTCGCATGACATAGCCCATTAAGCCAATAGCCACCATGCAATACAGATCAAATACGGATCCGGACACTCCCCAAATACCGATCATGGCAAAGATTAAAATACCTGCATAGAGCTGTGGTTTTGGAATCAATAAGAGTTTGACCCACATGCCTACTAGTGGCAGATTCAGTACTAATAGCATGGCATTGCCAATGTAAAGTGAGGCAATTAAGCCCCAAATTAGTTCGGGATTAGAGGTAAAAAGGAAAGGGCCGGGTTGGAGTCCATAGTTCTGGAAGGCGGCCAGTAAAATGGCAGCAGTTGCTGAGGTTGGTAGTCCCAAGGTGAGGAGCGGTACCAGTACGCCAGCGGCAGATGCATTATTTGCAGCTTCCGGGCCTGCTACACCCTCGATCGCGCCGACTGTACCAAACTCCTCTTTGTGTTTACTGAGTTTTTTTTCCAAAGTATAAGATAGCATGGTCGGAATTTCTGAACCACCGGCAGGAATTGCACCCATTGGGAAGCCAATGAATGTACCACGAAGCCAAGGTTTCCAAGAGCGTTGCCAATCCTGTTTGCTCATCCAACTTTTGCCTTTTTTAATACGCGTAATGTCATCTTTTGCCCGATGGTAGCGACTAGCAACATAAATGATTTCTCCAACCGCAAATAAAGATACTAAGACCACAGTTAATTCCATGCCATCAAGTAAATCAGCTGAGCCAAATGTCATTCTCGGTTGGCCGCTCATCTGATCGATGCCGATAACTCCAAACCCTAAGCCTATAAATAGGGAAATAAAGCCTCTGACGCGGGAGGTTCCCATGACGACAGCCACTGAAGTGAAGGCTAAGATGGTTAGCGCAAAATAATCGGAGGGCTTCATATAGAAGGCCAATTCAGCGACCGCCGGTGCTGCAAAAGTAAGCATGATGGTGGCGAAGGTACCAGCCATGAAAGATCCAATCGCTGCAGTTGCTAGTGCAGCTGCACCACGACCGTTACGAGCCATTTTATTGCCCTCTAAGGCAGTCATCATGGAACCCGCTTCACCTGGGGTGTTAATTAGAATGCTGGTGGTCGAACCGCCGTACATTGCTCCATAAAATACACCCGCAAACATAATAAATGCAGAGACTGGACCAACTGAAATAGTGACTGGTAGGAGTAAAGCAATGGTCAGTGCAGGGCCAATGCCCGGTAAGATACCAATTGCTGTGCCTAACATGGAACCAATGAATGCCCAGACTAGGTTCATAGGCTGAAAGGCGACTGTAAACCCTTGAAATAGCAGATTTAATGTTTCCATTTATACACCTATAAGGGGGAAAAAGGTACCCAGTTGTAGGCCTAAGAAGCTAAAAAGTAACCAGCTTAGGGAGCCTAAGATGAAGCCAATGATTAGATCCATGACCAGCTTACTCGATCCAAAGGAGCGAGCAATCAAGGCAAAACTTAGCATGGCAGTTAGCGGTAAGCCGAGAAAGGTGATGGTGAGTGCCGGCACTAAACAGCCTAATGTGGCAGTAAAGAACGCTTTTTTATCCATTGGTGTTTCACCACTGGCATTTTCCGTGTCCTGTGCTTCAAATCTTTCGCCACGAGCAATTTGTATTGTCAGTAATATACCCAATATTACTAGCACTAAACCGACAAAGTTAACAAAAAGCCCTGGGCCTATTGCTGCATATTGAGCTGTGTTGGGTAATTTGCTGCCACTGTAGAGGGCAACTGCTCCCAATATAATGACGGCAATACCAAGCCACCATGGTTTGGACTTATTCTCTTCCATATCAGTTGTCCGTGATTTTGTTTTTCTTAAGTTAAAAAGCCGGTGGCTTGAGGGCGACCGGCTCTGGTTTGGTATTGATTACTTAATCAAACCGGTATCTTTTAGAACCTCATTGATGCGCTCGGATTCTGCTTGGATAAACTCTCCAAACTCAGCACCGGTAAGGAAAAAAGGCTCCCAGCCTTGGATTGCCATTGTTTCTTTCCAAGCATCGCTGTCATTTAACTGCTCAAAACGATTAATCCATTCTTGATAGTTTTCTTCAGGCATATTGGGTGAACCTAGTACACCGCGCCAATTAGCTAGCTCAATATCAAAGCCTTGTTCTTTGAAGGTTGGTACATCCAGACCTTCCATACGCTCAGCCGACGTAATACCAAGAATTTTTACACGTCCCATATCGGCAAATTGTTGGAATTCAGAAATGCCACTAATGCCGGCCGCTAGGGTGCCATTAACAATACCAGTGATCGTTTCCGTACCACCAGCTTGGGGGATATAGTTAATTTTTCCAGCATCGCCATCGCTCGCTGTTGCTAAAAGTGCTAAGGCAATATGATCTACTCCGCCAGCAGAGCCGCCGCCGACAGCTAGTGCACCAGGATTTTCTTTTAAGGCGGCAGCAAATTCACCTAAAGTTTGGTAGGGTGAGTCAGGACGAACAGCCAAAACCAAATATTCAGCGGTTAGGCGAGCCATTGGTTTGAAATCCTCCAACTTAATAGGGGAGTTATTCATGGTAATGGAGCCTACAGTAATAGCACCAAATACGGCCAATTCATCGGCCTTGCCGTCAGCCTTATTTTTAAACTCGGCTAAACCGATAGTGCCTCCTGCACCTCCGCGGTTAGTGTAGTTAACTGTTCCAGTATAAATACCGGCTTCGTTCATTGCCGCCATTGATTGGCGACCAGTACTATCCCAGCCGCCCCCAGGGTTTGCCGGTAGCATGACGCTGACCTGAGCTTGAGCGGCAGTTGCTACTAGCAACAAGCCACTAATTAAACCTGCTTTGAGGGATTTGTTTTTCACAATCATGGAGTGTCTCCTGCGGAAATTATTAAATAGGATTATTTCTATTTGTAATATTATTTATGTTGCAGGATTTATTGTGCCAGTGCTGACGTTCTGATAGCTTTAGGGATAAACCCTGTTTTTCTTATAAACAGGGTGTTATGTGGAAAATAAGAGCTTGGTTTAGAATGTCAGTGCGTTGGGGTTAAGCAAAATATTTTTATCAACGTCATTGAGATTGGTATGCCCACAAAAAGCCATGGTCACATCAAGTTCATTGGCAATTAGTTGTAGGGATTTTTCTACACCATCTTGACCAAAAGCAGCTAAGCCGTATAAAAAGGAGCGACCAATCAATACGCCATCTGCGCCAAGAGCTTTGGCCCTTAAGACATCCTGACCTTGGCTAATACCACCATCAACATAAACTTCCATCGTGCTGTTATGCGGAGCAAGTGCTTCAATAATTGGCTCAAGTGCGGCGATAGAAGAGGGTGCACCATCTAATTGGCGACCACCATGGTTTGAAACAATAATGGCATCAGCACCATGCTTATACGCTTGTACCGCATCATCTGGAGCCATAATACCTTTTAATATCAGTGGGCCACCCCATGCCTCCTTAATCCAAGCAATATCCCCCCAACTTAGTTTTGGGTCAAACTGGTCAGCAGTCCAAGAGGCTAATGAAGTCACATCGGATACGCCACTAACGTGTCCAACAATATTGCCAAAGCTACGACGTTTGGTTTTAGACATATGCCAACACCATTCAGGACGACGAGCAAGGTCTAAGATGTTTAGTAGGGTAGGTTTGGGTGGTGTGCTTAGACCATTTTTAATGTCTTTGTGACGTTGGCCCATAACCTGAAGGTCTAACGTCAATACTAAGGCAGAACAACCCGCATCTTTGGCACGACCGATAAGTCGACGCATAAAGTCACGATCCTTCATCACATAGAGTTGAAACCAAAATGGCTGGGTCGTATTTTCAGCAACATCTTCAATGGAACAAACGCTCATTGTTGAGAGGGTAAATGGCACGCCAAAATTTTCAGCCGCTTTAGCCGCAAGGATTTCACCATCCGCACGTTGCATACCAGTTAAGCCTGTCGGAGCCAGTGCTAAGGGCATCGCATATTCAGTACCTAATAGCTTGCCTTTTATACTGCGATTGCTAAGGTCACACGCTACTTTTTGAATAAACTTAAGCTTATGAAAGTCAGAAGAGTTGGTGCGATAAGTGCTTTCGGTAAAAGAGCCACTGTCCATATAGTCATAGAACATTTTTGGCACTTTAATTTTAGCGATCTTGCGCAGGTCTTCTATACAGGTGATTTTATTGATATTAAACATGGTGATTAAGTTATTAGTCGTTATTCGTGGTAATTAGCAGTATAAGTAAACTGGGCCATTAGCTTAGAATTTAATACGCTTATTGCACTTTGTCTAGATTAACTTGATTTTTTAACTAAAAGGTCTTAGAATCATATTCTTTCCTCAATTGAGGACTAGATGTTCGGGGCGTAGCGCAGCCTGGTAGCGC